>JACLAD010001280.1_pt1 | contig 52950 bp, 34 predicted proteins | sample 8027901 | NCBI WGS metagenome assembly JACLAD01 (sample SAMN15725071, study PRJNA655200) | protist metagenome | isolation source: fluorescence activated cell sorting (FACS) single amplified genomes of... | place: Spain: Blaines Bay Microbial Observatory, Mediterranean Sea | collected 2016-07-05 | reverse complement strand
GCTCTCGTCTCAATGGTGGCAACGTCTGGTGCGCTACTCTCAATCGTGGCGGCAAGACGGTGTTTACCAAGCGAGCTTGGTGTGGGGAGGCTACCTGATTACTCGCACTGACAATGCTATTTTAGTGAATGGAATTGATGTTACAGAGGCTTGGAACAAGCAAGTTGATCCTACTAATGACGTTCTGACTACCCGAATATCGCTGTCTGACTTCATGAATCTCAAGTTCAGACTGCCTATCAATCCCTTTGCCAAAACAGATGACCGATTTGCATTACATTGGAAAATGGCTGGGCAAACTGTTCTGACTCTACTATTATTTTCTTTGGTTTCATGGCTTTATATGTCTGATTTTCATGGAATTTTTGTTGTTGTTGCGGGTTGTGCATTGATGAATGTAGCAAGATTAAGGTATCTGTGGGCTCCAAATGAGGAAGGGTGCGATAGGACATACTTTCAGAGATTTTTTGTTTCTTTTCCCGTCTCATTGCGACTGGCCTGGCTTAATTTCAACCCAAGTGCACTGAGCAATAATCGATGGACCCATGGCTACTCGACTACGCTGGGCCTTTTGGTGCATACTCCGGATGGCTTGTATTTAGATGGGGTATTTCACGGTCAAACCCTGAGGGTTTGTCAGTTTACAAAGATTGGTGGCTTGAATATAGACACTGGTCAGCTTGATGGTCGCTGCAACCGTTTTGCTTTTGAGCACCAATTACGATGTGCCGGTGTACTCCAAGATGTTACATTTGATCAAGACCAAACTCTGAATTTCTATGATAATAAGATATTTTATCTGGCTGTATCCATCTGTGTTGCGCTGATCGTGTTTCACCCTACTACGGCAGCTTATGTGCACTGGCTGTGCGCTCTGGACGGAAATGATGAGTTATTCTGGCTGCGCTTTCTTTTACTTGGGGTGGCTCCGTTTGTGGCTGGTGTTTTTGTTGGCAGGCAGGCTACTGAGGCGCTTTGTGCATGGGTATGGGATGGGTTAAGCAATCGTCGATTAAATCAGAAGTTAGAACCCACAACGCAGGATAATGTTATGAATCAAGACTCAGTCTTTCGATGCCCACTTGGTGATATTAAACTATCAAGTGGCGAATTTATCTTTCAAGGCCAACGATACCCCGAACTTGTGATTCCTGCTGGGTGGCATACCAGTAGCCGTTTTTCCTGGGTTAATCGTATGGTTCAAAACATCAACCTGGGTTTTGCCCACATGCAATCGGTGATGCAAATATCGTCGCGTACGAGCTCAATGCATCGTATACGTTATCCAAAATTCATCAATGAATCGAATAACTTCTTCAGAGCTTGGCTTTACGCTTGTGTGACTCCATTTTGGCAAGTCTTGCAGTATGTGGCACTCCCTGTACATTACCTCAGCTGTAAGCTGGTTCTAAAACCCTCGATGTCATCGCAAGAGATTAGGATCGCGCTTAACCATCACTTTGCTCAGCGTTCGCTGTGGGGATCCTTTGTAACTGCGGCTCTAGTGCTCGCTTTTATGTTCAGTCCGTGGATGGTTAACTTGACAACTCATCTTTGGCTTCCTTTATACATCATCATGGACGATTTTCTTGTTGTTACCCGTGATTCTTTTGTTATTGCGTGTTTATTGGCTCTCATATGTACGGTCTATGACCAAATTGTGTTTTACAGAAGCAATTCGTATCAAACCCGCACCTCTATTCTATACCCTATCCAACATGCACCTGTTGCAGCACCGGCTTCGACACCAAGTCAAAATAATGAAAGAGGTCTGGTACAATCTATGCAGGTTGTTGCTGACATTAAAACTCTTGATACTGATCAATTTTATTCGATTCATTCGAAGGAGTTGACGAGCATGCAAACAAGCCTTGACTCGTTCCGTGTGGCTATCTTTAAAGACTCTTTCCAAGGTCATAAAAACAGATTTTTAGAACAACTTGATCTAGCCTGTAGTTATCTGAAAACCATGCAAGACTTTCACAGAAACACTCATCCAGGTGAGGTTGGCGAAATGACGGGCTCGCTTTTTTTCCAGCCAAAAACCTCTTCACAGGATAGTATAAGAGAGAAACTACGTAATATACAATTAAGCCTTAGCCGCCACAAAGTCGATTGGAATGCCATGCGACGTGTTCGGCCCTGCTGATGGCATATCAACTGGTGGATTTGTCATATCATGAACTGCTTTTGATTCTGGAGCAACAACTCGACTGGCAGTCTCACTGGACTGTCACGCTTATGCTAATGATGCCTCTATTTTTTGTGTGAGATTTTCTACCAGCTCTGGTGTTCCAACGTTTTCGTATAACCCGTCTACAAATTGACCTGTGCAGCTGTTTTCACTTGAGCTTTTTTGAATCACTTCACTCAAGCCAAATGTGGTTTTGTTGACCTCTGAAAAGTAACTTGGACAAAACATGCCCATGCCTGAGAAAGTTGCGTTATTGGCTTTACTTGGTGCGTGTACCAAACCAGATTTGTCAATAAATACATCGCCCTTGGGATGATATACTGGATTTTCTACCAGCAACATTGTCGTATGTCGAGGACGATTGGCAGACTCAATGAATGCTCGCAGACACATCGTCGACCAGATATCAGAGCTGGCTAGAAAAAATGGCTGATCGCCCAGTAAATGCAGTGCATTTTTCACGCCCCCACCCGAACCAAACAGCGTATCTACTTTCTCATGGGTGTATTGTATCCGCACACCAAGATCAGAGCCATCTTGCAGTGCGTCTTTAATCATATGTCCAAGATAGCCTAAGTTGATCACAATGTCGGTGATTCCAGCTTTTTTCATCATGGCAATATTGTGCTCAATCAATGTTGTTCCGGCAATTTTGATCAATGGTTTGGGACAGTTTTGCGTGAGATGACGCATTCTGGTGCCCAGACCTGCCGATAAAATCATTCCTTTGGTCATTTTACTTCTTGAGTACATACAGTGTACCACAATAGTAGCACCGGGCAGACCCATTGACAACTGGTAGATAAATCCGAGGGTGTGCATTCCAGATCCGACAGTTTTTTGGAGGACAGCATAAACCTTCCGCGCTGTCTATCTCCACGACCTGCTTGTTGCAAGCTTCGTTCATCTCATTACTCATGTGATACCTTTGATGATTAAGTGATGTCGATTTTTTCCCCTGGCTGGAGCTGTCCGTTTTTGGCAACCAGGATGGTATCGACTTGGTTGAGTCGGTCTGTTTCAATGAGAATTTTCTCGTTTTTCATTTTGGCAAACTGTACGACCTCAACCGGAACGCTCTCGATCTGGTGATTATCATTCAGTTTGTAGACATAACGTTGGTTGATGAGCGCTCTACTCGGCAGCTCAAAGACTTTTTTGTTAGTAGGTACCATCATGGTGAATGAGATGTCTTCATTGATACCATCAATCACTTGGTCCGTCAGGAGCACGATATCTACGCCAATCAGATTGTTTTTAGAGTCTGGTAATATGGAGGTGATCTTTGCATCCATAATCTGTTGACCAATGGCCACTTTCACTGGAAGATGACTCGAATTTTCAAGATCTTGCTTGAGTTGAACAACTTCGCTGTGTGATAAAATGGCGCGAATCAGCATGTGCTCGGCATCGATGAGTTCCATAACGCTGTCGTGTTGGGTTACGTGTTGTCCAGGTTGTACAGATATTCTTTGAACTTTCCCTTTGAATGGCGCTTTGAGTGTGCTTCTCTCAACCCATTGCTTGGTGACGTTTTCGGTCGTGTTTGCAAGTTCGATGCGCGCTTTGACCAGTGCTATTTTGTCATCAACCAGAGAGGATTTGTACTCGGTTTGAAGCAAGATGGCTTTTTTCTCATCCATGCGAAAGGTAGCTTCCTCTAAGTGCACCTTGCTGATAATGCCATTGGAAAAGAGGCTTTTTTGTTTTTCATGATTTTTCTTAGCAAGATAAAAAGCGTGTTTGTCTTTAAGCATCTGAATTTCAAGCTTTTTTTGCTCTTGTGCCAAAGTCAGCAGCTCTCTTTCAGATTCAAGAACTTGTTGCTGTGCATCTTGGATCGTTCGGTGATTGTCTCGGGAATCTAGCGTTATCAGTGCCTCTCCTTTTTCTACGGTTTGTCCGTCGATGATATGAATAGTCTCAATCTTACCCTGAATTGGAAAGTGCAGCTTACTCTGCTTGGCGCTGCGAATTTTTCCATACATTTCAATTTTCTTTTGGCTGTTGGTGCCTTGGACTTGTAGAAACTCAATGCCATTGATATCGATGCTACTCTGCGCGGACGTGCCTAGGTGCAGCAGAGTAAAAAAAAGTAAAGTGCCGGTGATTTTCTGCACATGTTTGTACATGGCCATCTCCTTTGAATCTCTCTTAAGACTATCTGAATTCATCTCTGAACTCAAGTTTGTTACAGAACACAAAGATAACTTTCTCGCCAATCTATCCACCCTCTATGACAAGTTGTTTACATGGTGTAGCCTTCAAACAGACGACGCCAAGTTGTCATATTATATGATTGATTATATGCATTTAAAAATGTTATTTTTTCACTTACTCTCCCTGTAAAAACTGTGCTGATGGTTTAGCTGTTTGCACGAATCTTGACTTTATGGTACAATACACGATGGTCTTTTGAGTTTTCGCGGCCTTTGCTTGTCCGTGTCTGTTTGAATTTATCTTTTAGTGGTTGTTTTGTTTTTAACCTCAAATAAGGATCGTTATGTCTAGTGATAGTAAACTCTCTACTCAACAGGGATCAGTGATGGCAATCATCGTTGTTTCTCTCGCATCAAGCTTCTATTTATATGAATTTTTTCTGCGTGTCATGCCAACTGTCATCACCGGTGAGCTGATGTCAGCGTTTTCAGTCGGCACGGGCCAGCTTGGTCAGCTGTTGGGATGCTTTTTTTATGCTTACGCGTTGATGCAACTGCCTGCTGGGTTGTTGTGCGATCGCTATGGTCCAAAGCTTTGCTTGAGTGTGGCTGTTTGTGTTTGTGCGTTGTCCACCTTGCTGTTTCAGTCAACCACCCATTTTGCTTTTGCTTCGCTGAGTCGCTTGGCTATCGGTGCTGCTTCAGCATTTGCTTTTGTCGGTCCGTTGGCACTGTCTGCACGATGGTTTGCGCCGAGCCGCCAGGCTTTGATCACTGGATGTGTACAAATCATGGGGTGTGTGGGTGCTGTGTTTGCAGGAAAGCCTATTCGTTTGCTTGTTCAAAGCATTGGTTGGCGCCCGGCGCTGTATTATTCCGGCCTGTTTGGGCTTGTGATGACATTGCTGTTTGTTTTGGTTTTAAAAAACCGACCTGACGAAGATGAGTCGTCTGATGGTTTTGATTCCGATGAGTCTGCACCTGGCGCTGATTTTCGCGCCATACTCAAGAAAGTTGCGACCCATAAGGTCAACTGGTACGTTGGCTTCGCTGCCTTTGGGTCTTGGGCAGCTGTGGCTATTTTTGCTGAATCTTGGGGAGTCCCTTACCTCAGTCTGATTCAAAACCAAACCGATGATGCCTCTGCGCAACAGCTCATGTGGGTATGGATCTCCATGGCCATTGCCAGCCCCATGGCAGGCTGGGTATCCAATTATACCAAAGAGCGCATACGTCCAACCATGGCTTTGTTGGCTATTGGGTTAGTTGCCAGCGTTGTTTTGATTGTGGCTCAACCTAGCCACTATGGTCTCGTGAGCTTCTTGCTGTTTGCAATTGGCACCTCTTCAGCTGCTCAACCCATCACATTTGGCCTCATTAACGATCTCAACGATGACGATGTCATGGCAACTGCAATCTCGTTGAATAACATGATTTTGGTCTGCTCAACAGGCTTTCTGACTCCTATCAGTGGTTACCTCTTGGAATATTATGCCCCAGTGACTGGCAGCATGCCTACAACGATTGCACCTTACCAGGCTGCATTTATGATCGTTCCCATCTCCATTACGATTTGTATGGCGGTGTTTTATTGTATGGTTCCAGAAACACACTGTGAGAATCAAATGCAAAGCCTTGATGATCCTGAGCCTGAACATGACTCAGTATTGGACCAACCTGCTGAATCGTCGTGATGGTTTGTTGTTGAACGCTGACTGCTATTTGTAAGTACATCAAGCTGGGTTGCTTGCTTCTGCATGAATGCTTGTGCTTCTTGTCAGTCATGCTTAGTGATCATGGTGTGTGTGACTGTTGACTGGACGGCTCAAATCTGTATGGCCAGACCACCCATTTTGCCATCACATTTTCGATTTTTTCATGCAGCATGCAGCAAAACATGTGCTCATCTTTAGATATGCTCAAGCCACCCGCTCCTATGATAAAATCTCATTTTGCTGTTTTCATTCAGTCGAACATCTGCAAGCAAGCGTTGACATTGTGTTATCCACACACCCATCATCCGACTGAAAAAATTCAATAAAAATGTGATTTTTTAGCTATTCTGTGCTGTATGACTCACACATGAATAATAAATAAAAAGGAGTCATGATGAAACTATTGAGTATTTTATTGCTAAGCGGCGCATTATCCATTTCTGCATATGCGGGCTGTTATGATCATAAATGTACAATGTGTTCAACGTGTTCTGGTTCTGTTGAATCGACATGCACCTGCGGATGCAATAATTAATCATAACCTTGGATGCAAGCAGTTGCCGCATTCATCGACCATAGCGTTACGGACAATGGCCACGATATGTGGCCATTGTTATCAATAATCGCTGATCAGTTCTTCTGCAGCAGCCTTGCTGGATGCTTGCTTTTCAACCAGTCCACCGAGGCTATCAGCCAGGCTGTCAACCAATTCGCTGTAGAGGGGTCCCAGCAGTGCAATTTCTGATAGCATTTTTTCTTTAGGGCTTTCTGAGTCATCAAGATTCTTCTCTAAATCAAGGTATTTGATCTGAGATAATGCAAAATTGGGATTGATGGTGAAGCTCAAGCGATCTTGCCACTTCAACTGCACTTGCTTAACCCACATACCATCCTCCAAATGCTGCTTGACTGACTGACTCTGCAGCTCATTGCCGGCAAAGCGTATGGAACAGAATCGGTTTTTGGGATCGGCAAGCTGACAGGCATCGCCCCATTGATAGGCGTTTGGCAGTTGGTCGTCTTGTTTTAACCATCGTGTCAGTCTTTTCTCGATATTCTGCTCTGTTTTACAAACTTTCAAATCCCAACCTGGCATACAAAACGCTAAGGATGCGGTTAGATGATCCAGCAGTGCTTGTTGAGTTTGGCTCACATACATTCGCTTTTTGTCCCAGTCCCACATCACCATGCATGATTTTCTTTGTACAAAGGCCTTGGGAAGCAATTCAAAATGCACCTCCTCGATCATGCGCTTTTGTTCGCGCTTACTGACGGGAATTCCCTGCTGAGCCTCTTGCTCTGCCATACGCTCGGCAACTGTCTGACGAATCACATCCAATGGCAGCAATCGTTTCGCCACACTGAATTTTGCACAATGGAAATGGCCAACACTCACGACCAATGTTGAGTTATTGGCACCAAATGGACTCTCCCATCCATAATTCACCGCAACGGTTGATGGACACTCGCCTATCGTTTGCTTAGCCAAAGCAGCCTCTAAATCTTCAACGGTTTTTTCTGTTGGTGGCGTGCACCAGAATGCTTGCAGTTGTTTGAACCAAACCACGGGGTATCCTCACTTGATGTTGACTTCTATTGAACCACAATTTGATCAAGAGCGCAAAACATAGATGCCATGTCTTGTCTGCTTTTGTGTACTCATGCTGGGTTGATTCAGTGCTCAGATGGCAATGTCTCAGCGACGTTGACCTCCCTATTCGCGCTGTGTTTCCAGTCAGCCCTACTTTCTTAAGTCCTGCTACCCACAAAAACCATCTTTCTTAAGACAGACGTCATCTTTTTTCATTGATTCTTATGTTTTGTGCTGCTAGTCTGGTTTTTTTATCGGTGTCTTGTCTTTATGCAGTTCTTTTCTCAAAAAATTTGTACCTCATGGTTGTGCTTGTTGGCCAGTACTCTTTTGTCTGTCAATATTTTCTCTACCGCCGATAGCGTTGTTGTCAGCGTGGGAGGTGTCGCCATTACCAACCAACAGGTCGATAAAACCATGCTTCTTTACCAAGAAATCATGTCGTCCAAACACACCCATTTTGATCCGCAATCGAAAGACTTCAGGCAGCAGGTTATTGATGACATGGTCAACACAGAACTCATCATTCAAGCTGGCGCCAAAGCGGGTATTCACTGGACTGAGCACGATCAGAAAAATGGCACATCTGCGTTTCTCCGGCGGCAAGGTCTTGACCACATGAAGACTGCTGTGCCTATTGATGATCACCTTGCTTACTACGATCGCATGGACTTAACGAGCATGATTCAGCCCCAATTGGTCTTGCAAAAGATTGAGGTTACCGAAGCGGACTACCAACAAGCTGAATCACTGTATGCACAACATCATGCCACCTATGATTTGGCGATTACCGCTTTTCCTGCTGCTGATTCAGCTGCAACCCCCACCCTACAGCAGGCTGCAGTGACCTATGCACAGCAATGTCAGAACCATGCAGACTGCACGCGCCCGTCAGTGGCTGAGGTCATACGTCTTAAAAATCAGAAGCGCCAAGCGCTTCCAGAAGCTTATCAAACTGTGATTGATGCGTTGAAGCCTGGTCAAACAAGCGATGCATTTGTGTTTTCAGGGGACTCTTATGTCATCAAGCTCATTCATAAAACTCTGCCAAGCCAATTACCACCCCGTAAACAGCTTAAGGAAAATATCATCAAAGAGCGCTACCCAGCAGCTCTAGCAGCGTGGCAAGAACAGATACGAAAGGAGATTGGTGTTACCTATCCTGCCAAACCCAGTCTTTTGTCGCGTCTTTTTGGATGGCGTCGCTGACTGAGTAGCTAGATACCTGTTGATACGCTTATCTGCTTTCAAGACAGCCTGTTTGTTCGTGGTTTGTGTTGGACTGTGGTTTTTTGAGTTGACCTTGCAACATCATCTGCGCCATGTGCGGGGAGGCTGCTGTTGGCTTGGTCTTGTGACATGAACCGTATTTGTCTCTCACTTCTGGATTTGTCCTGTGACTTCAATCATGCTCGTATCTTGCCTTTGAGTTGATTATGAGGCGTCAGCTGTGCCTGTCTTATCTTTGGGCTGATCATGTGATCTTTGCCATACCCAGATCCTGCCACCTAGTTAATGCCCTTAGCCATGCAATGCCCCTGGCTTTAGGTCGGTCATGTCGCAATCCATGTGCTAGGCTTCTTGCTTGTGTGATGCGCATGCGTCTCATACACTCACCTTCCTCTATTCTCGGCACTCGGTCTATGAGGTGGCGGTTGGTCTGGCTCACTGAATCAAGGCACTGTGCGCAGTGGTATATGAATACTGATCTGCCTGGTGGTTTCATGTAGGTATTTTACCTTGCCGCTTGTTTTTTGATTGACATCAAAGCGCATTTCGCCTATCATTGTGCCATCGCTGGTGTAGCTCAGGGGTAGAGCAGCTGATTTGTAATCAGCCGGTCGGGGGTTCAAATCCCTTCACCAGCTTCTGAATCTCACAATACTGCCCTTCACATCGATTTTTCTGATAGATTTTCAATTTTTTATCTTGGCGGGTCGGGCCCAGACAGCGCTGCTGTTCCATCCACCAGTTTTATCTCATACTGCCCAACCACTCTTGGATTTTTCTTTATCTTTTCATTCTCAACACTGCTCAATTTTTCTCATGGTAGGCCAGAACCCAACCTCCTGGCAAACTGCATTAGCATGCCACACGAGATCAGTCTACTCCAAGGACGCCTTGGACGACGCCTTGCAAACACCTCGGATGACTATTGCTCAAAGATCGGTTTGTATTGCTTGGCTCTAGCGACGTGCATGGGTTAAATATTTGGTTCTTTGCCCTCTGATTCTGCGCCATCACCAGGCTTTTTAGCCTCAGCATCCTCAACGGTCCTCCATGTCTCGCTCGTATCTGAATCAGGATCTTTAGCTGTCTTATCTACTGGTACTACCCCTGGTTCTGGCTTTACAGATTGATTGGAACCTTTCGTTTTTTTGCCGATTTTTAATAGCCATTTTGATGCCACTACCAGCGTGACCCAAAATGCCGCGTACATAGCAGTGCCTTGGAGGTGTGTTTCTGATACCACCGGTTGACCTTAGGTAGGGAACTTAACTGTCCTAACCTGCTATCATGGTTCTGTGGCATCTGGACATTTGCACCTGAGCCTAACAATGGATCAACCTATGTCTGACCTGCAGGCTTGCAGCCTGCAGGAAGGCTACCACAATTCCAGTTCCAGTACGCTGGGTATTGTGCACAGGTCGGATTTATGCACTCCGTCCTGCCAAAATTGCAGCATAGTGTGTCCCTTTCCCCTGGACAATCTTCTTGACCATATTGATCTTTGCAACCGACACCCGTCGTCAGTTTGAATGTAGTAGTAGTACCAATACATTTTATGTCATCGTCGGACATAGAGTCATACAACTCCTCACATGTAACAGCCAGTGCAGATGTGCATAACACGACTAGCAAGCCAATGATCATATTTGTGAGTGTTCGTGTCATAGTGTTTTTCCATGCGTTGATCTTATTTCACGTTATCATACCAATGTGTAGATAGCTAGCATCAAAGATGAGCAGTGCGAATGCTGTTGAGATGTGTATCCATTGATCACCAACACTCAGCCTCACCGGTTAGCATCATCACATGCAAACACCTAGATAGGCTTCTTCATCCAACTTAATGCTTGCAGCCACCGTACAAACACATGCTCAGTTTCATCTTATGAGATGCGGTGTTTTTATTGTGATGTTGCACAGTATGTCAAGCATCCAACCTGTCACGTAACCCTTCTTTGTTGGACGGCATGCAGTTTGTTGATTTTATCGATTCTATCCATTGGTGTCATTGCGGCACATGGCATCATTTTTTCTCTCATCGCATCCACTTTCATCACCTAGCTGCTACGACAGGAATAGCTGCTGGTGCCAAGATCACTGGCTGATAACACAAGATCAAATGTGGTCAGACAGCTTTGCTTTTTGAACTCTTAACACAATAAATTTCAGCAAGTTTCACTGTTTGGCACTATATTAGAGTGCATACCCTATTACATGGTGCTGATAATGAATAAAACCTACAACCTATCCTCCTTGATTGACGCGCTACAGCAAGCCTCTCCAACGGTGGATTACGTCTCTGAATGTTTCAATAGATCTCGGATTTCATCAGAAGATATTGCTCCATATCGTCATTTTGATTCATCTGGCTACACCCGTAATCTGATTTTTGATAATGCTGACTTCGAGTTGATGCTGATTTGCTGGCATCCAGGGCACAAAACTCCCATTCATGACCATAACCACTCGACTGGTTTTATTTATGCTGTTGAAGGCACCCTTTTGGAAAAGATTTATACCACTGGCCCAGATCGTAAGCACAACCATCAGTCAGATGCTATTAGCATCGCTCCCCCTGCAAACCAAACGACTTATTCAACCTCTCCGTCCAACTCTCCTGTTTTTGAGACAAGCTCACGTCTTATCCACACGGGTCACTTCACCATCATCTCTGATGACATTGGTTATCACAGTGTTGAAAATCATACTTATCATGATTGCTGCTCTCTGCATTTATATTACAAGCCCATTCTTTTTTGTCATGGCTACAACACACAAAATGCTCAGCGCACACATCGCAAACTTTCTTTTCACTCAAGCTACGGTAAACGCCAATCCAGCTCATAAATCCACCTCTTGTATCACAAGTGATGGCTTCTTGGTCTGTATCAATTACTACTCTAAACCTATGAATTAAATGGCTGAATAAAGAATCATGCCGGTTATCTGTCTTGATCAGTATGCGTGCTGCGAAAACAAGCTGTTGATCACGCTATGGCGAGCTACCTAATCACCCCTGGTTCACACGTTGCTCATGTTATGGACGTGATTAGCCAGATCCAATCTTTTTTTATTCTGTGCCGGTAGAATCTCACTCCCCCTTGTCTTGTTGGTTGAGCACATCCCAATTGTCGCTATCTTAGCGTACGTGCCTGAGAGCTAGACTGTATTGAACGCTCATGTTACAATTGGACCATCTTTTTTGATGATGATCACATGACAGTTCGAACTCGATTTGCCCCCTCACCAACCGGCTCCTTACACATTGGTGGCGCACGCACCGCGCTGTATAATTACTTGCTGGCTAAAAAGCTTGGCGGGCAGTTTATTTTACGTATTGAAGATACCGACACTGAGCGCAACTCCCAAGCTGCACTGGAACAGCTCCTGCATGAATTGCACTGGCTTGGCCTGCATTGGGATGAGGGTCTTTCTCTTGAGGACATGACTTCTTTTGGGCCGCATGCCCCCTACCAACAAAGTCAGCGTGATGAAATCTACCAAGGCTATGCCGATCAGCTGCTGACATCAGGTCATGCTTATTATTGCTTTGCCGATGAAGCGACCATAGAAGCGCATCGCGAACAACACAAAGACAAGCCCCATGTGCACTTTGTCAGTCCCGATCGCACACTCAGCATTGATGATGCCAAGAAACGCCTGGAAAATGGCGAGAAAGCTGTCATCCGCTTTAAAAATGATCATCAAGATGAATCCTTTGAGCTTCACGATCTTGTCCGTGGTGAGATCACTTTCCCGGGCCATATGATTGGCGATTTCATTATACTGAGAGCGGACTCGCGGCCGGTGTATAACTTTTGTTGTGCCATTGATGATTGTACCATGCAAATCACCCATGTTCTTCGCGGTGAAGAGCATCTGCCAAACACTCTGAGACAGTTGATGATCATTGATGCTCTTGGTCTGTCAAGGCCTCAGTATGGCCACTTATCTTTGATTCTTGGTGAAGGCAATAAGAAATTGTCTAAGCGTGAGGGGGCCGCTAGTGTGTCTGACTTTCAACAGCAAGGCTTTACACCGGAAGGCCTGATCAACTACCTAGCTCTTCTGGGATGGTCTGATCCTGAGGGGCGTGAGCTGTTGAGCCTGAAAGACCTGGAGCAAGCCTTCAGTACAGAGCGCCTACATGCCGCAGCGCCTCACTTTGATTTGCAAAAGCTTAGATGGGTTAATCATAAGCAATTGCAGTCATTCTCACCCGATCAACTTCTAAAAGCCTGTCTACCCTTTTTGAAATCTGCAAACTTGGTTCCCAAGCAAGGCTTGGCTTGGCTTGAGCAAACCTTGCCATTGTTTCAGGAAGATCTACACACCTTGGATGATTGTTGTGCCATTTTTGCCAAGCTGTGCGATCACAGTGCACTGTTGACTGAGTCGGCCAAAGAAGTTCTCGCATGGGAGCATGTGCAAGCCATACTCAATGACTGGTTGTCCTCACTCTTGGATAGCTTGAGTGATGTGGATATCACTCTCAGAAACCCTGATTCGGTCAGCACTTATTTGAAGCACTTCGATGGCAAAACCACGACGTATGTGGAGTTGATTCATTATTTATTGGACGCTGTGTCAAAAGATTCTCATGCTGAAAAAATGCTTCCCAATACGCTCTATCAATTATTGGACAAAGTGACCGCTGGTGGTTCTGATGCGCTCAAAGGTCAGCTTGCTGGTTATCTAAGTCCAGAGGCTTATGCGGGTATTGCCAAAACCCTTCAGGACAAACATGGCGTCAAGGGTAAGCAACTGTTTATGCCTTTGCGTGTGGCCATTTTGGGCAATAACCAAGGCATGGACATTAAACTGGCCTGTAGCTTAATCCCTGTTGGCAGCCTCATCAAACGCGCCTTGTATGCATTGATCGTACTACATCGACAAAAGGCGTAATATGATTGTGCGAAGCTACCCAACGACCCGCATGCGTCGCCTCAGAAAGCACCCTTGGCTGCGTCGCCTCACTCAAGAGCACCAACTGCATGCAACTGACCTGGTCCTACCCCTGTTTGTTCACGCTGAGACAGTCTCTGTGCCTATCCCCAGTCTTCCGGGTGTCATGCGCCACAGTTTGAGTGATTGCTTGACCATCTGTCAACAGGCAGTTGACGCGGGCATTTCAGCGGTTGCTTTGTTTCCGGTGATTCCTGCTGATCAGAAGAATGCCCATGGCAGTGAGGCGCTCAACCAACACGGATTGATTGGCACTGTGATCAGGGCCATTCGTGCTTTGAACCTTGATTTGGGTATCATCTGTGATTGTGCGCTTGATCCTTATACCGACCACAGTCATGATGGCGTTTTACAAGCGGATGGCGATGTGGATAATGATGCAACCATAGCCATACTTGCCCAACAAGCGGTCGCGCTTGCCAGCTGCGGCGCTGATGTGATTGCCCCTTCCGATATGCAAGACGGGCGTATTGGGGTCATTCGCCAAGCATTGGACGATGCTGGCTATCAAGAAGTGTCCCTTTTGTCATACACGGCGAAATATGCCTCGCAATTTTACGCCCCGTTTCGAGATGCTGTGGGTGCTGATGGGCTTAAAAAAAATCATCATCCTCAGCAAAAAAAAGACAAAAAAACCTATCAAATGAATACTGCTAATCGTCGAGAAGCCTTGGATATTGCAGCGCAACACCTCCACGAGGGTGCCGATTGTCTCATGGTTAAACCCGCCATGTCTTATCTGGATATTGTGTCTGCTTTGTCTGAACACACCCACTCTCCTGTCTTTGCCTATCAAGTGAGTGGAGAATATGCCATGTTGCAACTGTATGCGCAAGCTATGCAAACAGACTTTCTGAGCGTTCTTTACGAAAGCTTGTTGTGCTGTAAGCGATCTGGTGCACGCGCTATTTTGACTTATGGGGCTTTGGAGCTGGCATCAAAACACCTTTGATGGTGCCGCGAGCTTTGGCATTGTTATACCCTTCATTTTGGGTTTTGGCGCCGATTGGATTTTTGGTGACATCCAGCTGTGTGTGGCTTTTCAGACAACTGAGCATCCGTATTTAAAGATTTAGATCATTTTCTGGTATATCAAGTTTGATTTATTTATTTTATCTGATTACAATTCATTGTTATGATATCATAGAGCCATTCCATGTTCCCAGATCCTCATTCTTCTCTCATCGTCGATCCCGTCGGCAGTATACAGCTTTCAAACCAAAAAGATAGCGCTGAGCTCATCACCAACTGCCCGCCCGTACAGCAGGAGATGTTGTTACAGCATCAAGCTGCTGCGGACGCGGGAGTGATCAGTGAGCTTGATGTATCTGTTCCGTCACAGAGCGTGCGTGAGGCCAACAAGACATGCGTTGGCGACCACCTAAATTCTCTTGATGATTTTGTTGAGGACCTAGGTAATCTCACCGCTGAGCAACTGGTTGAACACCACCCAAATGCAGTCGCCTGGTTCAGTAAAGCGGTCATGATTTGGAACTATCCAAATGCGCTCAATCAGCTCGCCCCTATGCTCAGAGGCATGTCTCTCTCACAACTGCTAGCCATGCACCCGTTAACCCTTTATTGGGCTGCATCGGCTGCTGTTAATGGATGTCCCTATGCCTTCAATGTACTGTCTATGTCAATTCATGGATTTTCTCAGCCTGACCTAAAAAAACTGTTAATACAGATGCCTACATCACTATCTGCCATGGCAATGGCAGCCCGCAAAGGCCATACTGTGGCCCTTTTGGCAGCTTGTCCCGTGCTAGAAGCAATGTCAGTTGATGAGTTTTTACATCTTGACGATGGTACGCTTGAGCAGATTGCCGCTGCCGCAGCTTATGGCCATGATTATGCATTGCTTAGCCTGTCTCCTTTGTTGTCTCAACTCACCACTGATCAATTCATCAGCTTGTCTGGCGCCACCTTGCATAATTTAGCTTGTGCTGCGGCGTCTGGCTATCCGCAAGGATTACAGTCGATTGCTCCTGTATTGGCTCAACTGACCGATGAACAATTCAAACAGTATATACCTCGACATCTATCAGAACTTGCGCGTGCTGCTGCTCACGGCAGTCCCGAGGCCTTAAATGTGATTGCTCCTCGCTTGAGCCAGTTGTGTGCTGCTGCAATCAATACTCTGCTTCCTGACGCTATCCAAAACATCATGCAAGCGGCAGAAGCAGGGGCTCCAGATGCACTGATTCATATTGCCCCCCTATTTCTCAAATCTGGTCACTCTTTTCTAGCGAAACACGACCCTGAAAACCAGCTTCGCGCTCTGTTCAAAAAGCACAGATCACAACACTCTCCTGGTGTGAGTTGGTTGAGATTTTTCTCCTACAATGCCACCGTATTCCCTGAGTCAAGACGTCATCATGTGAGCTTGGAGCCTAACGGTAACAAAGTATCTCCTATCTTTAATCGTCATGCTCGAGGCTAACCTCTATGCGATGCAGCTATTGTCAATCACCAAAGGATTTTTGCCCTTCGTGTGACTTCCAAAAGGAGCAAGACACCGCTCAAGCTCTGCTGGATGACAATCCAAATTGTTTGTTTGACTCTCGGCCCGACCTTCTAAAAAATCTCGCTATCTTTGGTCAGATTGGTTCCTTAATAGAGATCACTAAAGTGCTGCCACTGCTTTCTCGCCTGTCTTCCTCCGCGCTTTCAGAGATGCACGCTGATACAGTGTATGAGATTGCTAAAATGGTCAGCCTGCTTTCACGCAGCGCTTCTGCGCTTGACTTGCTTTCTTTTGTTCTGCAAAAAATAACCATATTCGATTTATTACAAATGCATCCAGCTACCATTATACAACTCTGCAGAGCAGCAACACTAGGTTCTCCGCGAGCGCTTAACGCCATAGCGGCTGGTTGTTTAGGGTCACTAAGCTACCGTGAGTTATCTTTGCTGGATTCTCAAACCTTGTCATGTATTGCAGAAGCAGCGATAGAGGGCTACCCGTCTGCACTCACGACTATCGCTGATAACGCATTGATCGATCCAAATTTTAGCTTTTCAGCGACGGCGATGATATCACATGATACTCTAAACATGCTTGCTCAAGCAGCGATTAAAGGTCATGGGCGCGCTCTAGATAACGTTTCTTGTTGGATAAATAGCTTACTTGCCGATGATTTATCAAACATGCATCCCATGACACTTTATCATCTTGCTCAAGCATCATCTTCTGGCTACCCTCGGGCGCTCTATGCCATTACGCCTGTTTTGTATAGTTTATCAGCAAGCATGCTGACTACTATGGATAAGCGTACGATCCCAGCAGTTGTTTTGGCTGCGCAGGAGAGCCTAAATGATGATGCCATCATCAATCTCATGAATGCTTTTGATGAGCTAAGCTTAGCTGATCAGTTGCACCTAGATCCTGATGGCTCGTTAAAAAGGTCGTGTAATGCATTGAGTACATACCCGACTCCCTTAGCATCAACCGCTGGTAGCGCAGACTCTTTGTCAATTTTTTCACATGCATCCTCACGGCATCTGGGGGAACTTATTTCCTCAGGCAGCGAAGGAATGCGAGATAGCTTTGACTCATTATCACACACTCCTTGACTGACAATGAGACGTTTGTATTGGGTCATGACTGTGGCCAATCACTGGCACACTCACCGCTCATTTTAACCGCACCGGTGGCTACTAGCTTCTGGGTCTTTTTTCTGCGTTATGTTGAAATACATCGCTGAATAAGCTCATTAATGATGCATCGTTATTTGTCGATGCGAGCCCAGCAATGTGTAGACGACGCTCTGTATCTGGTGTGATGATATCATCTGGTGACATTTCCCCTGTGAGCAGAGTTCTATTGGTGATGGGGCAAGTACGGTTCAGCTCCAGCCACCAAAAGGCTTCTTCGTATTCAAAGGCGCCACGATGCGTGGATGTCGATATGGTTACCGGGTTACGCATGACATCACCTGTAATTGGGCAAATAAGACCACTGCGATCTAACTCAAGGATTTTTTGTGCAATATTATCCTCTAAGTCCAGAGCATGCTCTCGATGCCTCAGGATTAGACTATTGACCTTCTCAAGAATCTTACGACCTGTTAGCTCAACAGCCAGTCTAGAGCGCATACCAGGGCTGTTGATGTAGTTACGCAAACTGATATAGGCGTATTCACTTTGATCTGGCATATTGGTAAGCGTCTCGTCTGTTATTTTGTCGATGAGACCCGGATTTTTTTCGATGATTTTTAGTCCATAACCCGTCTCATCAGTCATCAAATAGTAAAATACATTCATGCCATCTTTTTCTTTCCCTCTACTGATCCCTAGTGCCAAAGCTTCAGGCGATGCCTTATGCAGAAGATCAGGGTTAAGATAGAGCAACTCAGGCCCTACTTCGTGACTTGCGAGTAATCCGATTGGCGTTTCTGGCTCATGCTCATCGCTTTGGTAGATTTCGCTGAGTGTTTCTGCAGAGACTTTTGACAACATCTGAAACTTTTCTGGCATGGCATAGACACAGTCTTCTGATAAAACCATGTTATGGAAGAAGGTCCTGTTGTTGTTGCACTTGCTGTTGAGTGTTGTTTCAGATAGTAACTCCCATAATCTGGAAAGTCTTGACCAAGGACTTACTCTGCATTGGCTGCGCATCTCAAGTAGTAAGATGGCAGGACTGATGTATCGCTTGCGCTCTTTGATAACAGGGACTGATTCACTAAAATCTGTGTCAAAATACCTGTCAATGTCAATACAATAGCGATTCAATGCCTCTGCGGTTACTTTGTTGATAAGCCCGTCGTTTTCTAACAAACTTATTCCCTGTCCGGTCCTACAAAGATTCAACAGTGCTGACTGATTGTCCTTGCCTCGATAAGTCACTCTATCGCTCATTGCGCTCTCAGTGACTTGACTGATGGCCAACCATCCCTGTACATAGCGCAGAAAATCATGATTATCCATCTCTGCCGTGATGGCAAACCAGGCAGAAAACGATTTATTGGTGGGCACATCACACAGCATAGATCCAGTTATACCCCTCAACGCAGGACCCAGTGCCTCGCAAATCAATCTGAACCCCACTCTGTGGCAAACCACTCTGTAGAATAAGGTCTCGTCACTATCAGCAAATGGCTTCTCCTGGAGCATCGGCAGACTAATGGCTTGCCGCAGTTCTGGGTATTCATACACCAGCCACAACCCAGATTGCGATGCAAGCAATTGCCCTACCATTGGACTGATCCACTCCTCTACGATGCGCATATGCTCTGAGAGATCAACTGATGCGATTTCTTTGAGTAATGCCTCTATGGACTCGCGCGTTTTGTCAAGACAGATCTCAGTTGAGGTGATATTGGTGAGGATTTTTTGTATGCTTTCTTTTGTCATTTTTGATCAGTGTTTGCAATTCTAGCACCATACCACAGACAGAGACTGTATGGTAGCTAAGCATGCGCTTGGGTATGCTTTGGTCTTGTTTTTTCATTTTCTTAGGCATCATCATGCCCCGAGCCAATTATTGCGGTCAAAAAAACGTATCTGATCTGGCTTGGTCTTCATGAATAGGATTGACTCTCACAAAGTTGATCTGCTGATGTCTCAGCTGCCAATTTAGTGTGCTGATGCATCATGTCCATAACGACACCAGCATGTGATCGACGCAGGCAGTTGTTGATCACTTAACTTGTGCGTTGGGATGCTGATTCATCCTGTCCACCACAAGACATCATAGGATTGATGGAGGAGGTTGTTGAAACGTGTGGGTGATACTCTGCTTGTCATCTTGTCTCCAGTGCTCATGGGATATTGCGTGCTGTGGTTGTGATGCTCATTGCTGCCTGGCGTTTTAAACCGTGGCTGCGGCAATCTTTGTCAACCTAGCCTACCCCATCTTACGTGCAGAGGCCATGATCCTCATTGCTGACTGGCGTTTTAAACAGTGGCTGTTGCAATCTTTGTCAATCTAGCCTAACGGCACTACCCCTAACCCAACAAGCATCAGCGTGATGCCCATGGCCAACAGAAGCCACATTGAGACATGCGGTGCGCTGCGATCTTTCATTTTTTTTACCAAATTGTGCCAGGTCTTTTTGGCCCACAAGCGAAATAGCCCGTTGCTGATCAAAAATAAGCCCATGATTCCAACCAGTGCGTCTGCACGACTGGATTCATAGCTTGGTCCAAACGCAACCACTAGGATGAGTCCCATCAACAATGGCAGTATCGCTGATATGACAGCAATGGCTTCGTTTTTAATCACAGCTTCCATGATTTTGGGTAAAGCTTTGGGGTCCATAATAAATTTCACAGCACAAGCAAAAAGATAAAACCCTCCGATAAAAATCACACCCATTGCATCCATTGTATTCTCCTTTCATTGAATCAATCTTTCTTCTATAGCCTTGATGATGGTTGCTGTCAGTTTTTTTGAGATTTTTTCTTGCTTGTTTCTTCTGCATGGGCCTTGCACTTGGGCATCCCATCCCCAATAACTCGCTCATATCCCTTGTCTGCGCACTCTATTGCCTTTGTTCTTACCCTCTTTTGCTGCTGACCAATCAACCCACTTTATTTCTGATAAATTTTACTCTATGTGCTATAAGTATCTCATTAATGATAAAATAAATAATAAGGAGACTATCATGAACTTTTATACAACACTACTTGCTTTGGTCCTTGCTGCTGGCTTTTCCAGTGCTTTTGCACAAGGTGAAGGAATTCACAAAGATTCTAGTCAGGAAGAAGAGGAAGCGGAAGCGCGAAAGCACGAGCAAGAGGAAGAGCGAAAGCTCGAGCTAGAGAAAGAGCTAGAGAAAGAGCGAAAGCACGAGCAAGAGGAAGCGGAAGAGCACGCGCGCTAGAGAAAGAGTAAGCGCACGAAATGTAAATGTAAGCATAGCGGGCGCACACGCAGAATGGCGTATGACAAACCACAGCAGTGATGTACAACCAACTCAGTCCATTCATCAACAAAAAGCCTCATCTCGGGGCTTTTTTTACGCGGTTGTATGCAGGATAGATGTTGTCACGGGGCCTTGCACTTGGGCATCCCACACCCAATGACTCGCCCATATCTCTTGTCTGTGCACTCTATTGCCTTTGTTCTTACTCTCTTGCCGCTGATCAATCAACCCACTTTATTTCTGACAATCTTTATTCCATGTGCTATAAGCATCTCATTAATCATGAAAAAATAATAAGGAGACTATCATGAAAATTTATACAACACTACTTGCCTTGGTCCTTGCGGTTGGCTTTTCTAGTTCTTTTGCACAGCCTCAGCGTACGTCCTTTGTTCCAGTCATGAGCGCTAGCGAAGACGTCAGTGAGGATGATCATGACGCAGCCAAAAAAGTGCTGAAGGCCAAAGCGATCAAAAACTACCAAGACGACAAAGAATCATCATAAAGTCAACTCAACAACAAAAAGCCTCATCTCGGGGCTTTTTTTATGCGGTTGTCTGCAGGATAGATGTTGTCACGGGGCCTTGCACGGGGCTATTGTGGCGCATCTATGCTCTTGCCTGGCTCCTTGAAAAAATTTCTTTCGTTTATTTATGACAGATTGACACAACTGTGCTATACCTAGTTCATTAATCATGAAAAAAAATAAGGAGAATATCATGAAAATTTATACAACACTACTTGCTTTGGTCCTTGCTGCTGGCTTTTCCAGTGCTTTTGCAGGCTCAGGCTCTAATCATGGAGTGGCTGGGGAATTGTACGAAACTAATGATGGTGATAATATTGAAGCAATAGCTGAGAAAAATCAAGGTGAAAATCTTGAAGCAATAGGTGATAAACGTGATGGTAAGCTAGAAAAACTACACGAAGCACGTTCTGCTGATGACAAAATGGGTGAAGATCCTAGCACATACTCGCCAACTGAAGACGCTTAAGAGGTGGGTGAGGTGTCGGAATAACACACACACAACCCAACAACAAAAAGCCCCATTTTGGGGCTTTTTTGTGCGCTGGGTAATCGTGCTGTGTGCAGTACTTAGCATACGCTCACTGAGGATTGCGATTGCCTATGGCTGTTTGTATTGAGCGTCTCTTTGTTGTTCTTGCCCATCTTTGATGTCATCTTCGTCCTGTTTACTGTTGGGCTTAGCTCGACAGGCATGCAGTGCCATGGCTGTGTTGATGATTGATTTCACCCGTGGTTGATCTTCTTTTAAATAATCTTGAGTGCTCTTACCGCTTGGGGATTGATGCATAGGATCTGCTTGGGCTATCCAGACTAAAAACAGGATGGCCTCGATGTCATTGATACTCACTGCTTGGCGCAACGCACGATTACAATCGCTGAGATCGTAGAGCTTGTCTCGCTTTGATAACCACTTAGTCAAATGCGCCCTCTTGGCTTGTTGACATCGCTCTTTTGTGACTTTGTATGACTGGATTGTATCGGCAAATTCTGTATTGTTCGCCCTCAGCAAGGCCTGATCATCCAGGAGCTGCTCCAGCAAATGCCATCTCTTGATGCTTTTTTCATGATCATGGGGAAAAATTCCAATATTGTTGATTATTTCTTGGCCCGGGCGCCATTGACTCAAACACTCGCGACAAGACGCTAACAATACCTGTAGTGACGCTGCCTTTTCCTGACTATCCTCAGTCCTCAATGCATAATAAACCGCGGATTTTCCGCTTATGCTTATTTGGTCAGCTGAGGTTAGTCGTGCCAAGAGTAATAAGCGCAACGTCCGCCAGTCCGCACATATTGCCGCTTGGATCAACGCCGTTTCAGGCTCATTGGCATAGGATATTTGGGTTGATGGATTGGACCATTGTGGCATGATCACTTCAACCTCAGGGTACTCAGCGCTTATTTTGTCCGGCGTGGGCCCCAATGACTCAAAATCTGGCCCATCAGTCAAATACCGCTTGAGTGATGCATCATAGGCGCTACGCACTCGCTCAATGGGAAACCCCTCTGAAAAACTCACCGCTCCAAAAGACTTCCAGGCTGCCACTATGGATGATAACCGACTGATATTGACTATCTTTGTGTCGCGGCTAACTCGTGAGATCAGCTGACTGATTTGGTTATTGGTATCATCTCTAGCTCTCCCAGAAAAATCAAAAAACGTATTTGCGTTGATGATGTGACTATTTTGATTTCCTTCACTTTCATTCAAAAGATCACTCAATGCTGCTGAGTTTGTAGCGAGACCATGATTCCTCATAAATGCTTGTACTAATACATGCTTATACGGATGTGTGTCTGCTATCTCAGTTTTCTCGATATCTCGCATGATATTGAAAACTGAATCTGGATATAAAATGCTGTTTAAATACTGATAGGTCATGGATGAACCCAACAAGGCATCCAGCCCTTGCCCACCTTGACAAAGCGCTTGAAAGACATATTGGTATTTATCATTGAGTTGCTCTTTTAGTATTTCCATATGCGCTTGGCTCAGTGGCATCATTTTGCAATCACGTGATCTGGCCATCATCTGATCAGAAGTTCCATTGCCAGGACCCTGATAGTCATCATTTGGTAGAATGTATTGTGCATCGGTGAGCTTTATGCGTGCACGCTGTTGATCAGGATCATAATCCAAAAGACAAAATGCTCGGATTGTGGGCACTTTCTGATGGCGATCAACACACATGGCATGCGCGTGAGCCGTTTCAATGACATAGAGCCTATTGGTCCGATTGTTTTTTATTTTTTCTAGCTCCTTGAGACAATCTTCCGTATTTTTCACATAGATGACCCCGGATGCTCCGCCGGTGGATCGATCAACCACTTTGATGAACAGTCCATTGGCTTGTGGCAAAGCTTGGATCTTATCTTCTAGGTTGATCTGATTCCACTCCGGTGACCAAAAGCAAAACAATGTACCATCAACTTGCGCTAAGCACTTTTCGCGCAGTAGATACCATATGGCTTTATGAATCTCAGCGCCAATGATGGTTGAAGAGATGGTATTGGCAGATTCAGAATGATCTTTGATCATAGACAGAATCATGCACAGCCTTTTGTACACGCTTACTGGCCACAACTGATCTTTGCCATTGGTTGCCGTAGCAAATTTCACTGTACGACAGTCCTCTAGCCTAGTGAGCATAGATTCTGGGCATTCACCATCGATCATCGGCACACTCAACAAATCTGGCCTGAGATTGATGGCTTGTTGATAGACTTTCCCTTCAATATTTTCAAACCCTTGATCATCACAACCAAAACCATCGCCAATATCAACGATATGAACAGTCAACCCTGCATCAGCACTGGATGATGCTGCCAAGCAGCAATCTATTTTTATGGCTGTGGTAATGGGTCTTTTTTGCTTGTCTTTTCCTTGTATTGATAACATGTTTGTGCTCCTGTATGCTGATTGTTGTTAGCTGTGACGATATTGGCCATCTTTGTTAATTGATAGACTCAATTGAATGATTTGCTATTGTATTATGCCTGTGCCTAGGTGGTGTTGATGATGCCAGCTCCCATGTGCTTCAGTCAAAGCGCCACGTGGTTTGCCCCCCTGTATCTTCAATGCTCACACCCTGTTCTGCAAGCTGCGATCTAATGGCATCAGCACGGGCAAAATCTCGCTGTGATCGTGCTTGATTGCGCTCGGCGATGAGCTCATCAATGGCCTCTTTTGTCAGTGCGCTCTTTTTGCTCTGCTGAAACCACTGTTGGCTGTCTTGTTGACCAATCCCCAAAAAGTCATTCACTGCAAATAATGCCTTCAACTGCTCACTTTCTATCTGTTTCTGAGCGTGTAATTGCTTACACAATGCCTGCCAATGTGTCAGCGCCAATGGCGTATTGTAATCATCGCACAAGGCCTGTTTGATGGGTTCAGGCACATCGCTCCACCCCCACTCTGATGGCTTGTCCTTGATCTTTTCAAGTATTCGATACAGACGATCCAGCGCATGCTTGGCCGCGTCAATATTATCATTGGCATGCCACAACAAAGGCTGTCGATAATGTGTTTGCAGCAGGGCTAAGCGTATGACCTCTCCGGGCGCTTGCGCGAGTAAATCTCGCACCAATAATATATTGCCCAATGACTTTGACATTTTCTCATCATCTACTTTGACCATGCCATTGTGCATCCAATAGGACACATAGCCAGAGCCTTTTTTGAAACAGCAGCCCTGAGCATTTTCATTTTCATGATGCGGAAACAACAAATCACCGCCACCGCCATGAATGTCAATGGGCAAACCCAAATGTTTCTCAATCATGGCACTGCACTCAATATGCCAGCCTGGGCGACCACGACCCCATGGGCTCTCCCATCCAGGCTCATCAGATGACGATGGCTTCCATAACACAAAATCTTCCTCGTGATGTTTATACGCTTCAACCGCAACTCGCGCACCTGCTTTGCGTGCTGATTGATCTCGTCCAGATACCGTGCCATAGTCATGGTAACTTGGTACAGAAAAACACACATGCTCTTTGTTGAAATAGGCATGCTGGTTTTCGATTAAGACATTGATCATGTTGATCATTTCAGGCATATGCTCTGTGGCACGTGGCTCAACATCGGGAGCCAAACAGCCCAAGGCTTGCAAATCTTCATGATAGCACTGGGTATAGCGCTTTGTGATGACCTCTATGGCAACGCCCTCATCAGCTGCTTTTTTATTGATTTTATCATCGACATCGGTGATATTGCGCACATAGGTTACTTTGGGATACAATGCTCGCAATAACCGCACAAATCCATCAAATACCACCGCTGGACGCGCATTACCAATGTGTGGCGTGCTGTACACGGTTGGACCGCATACATACAAACGCACGTGTTGCTCGTCCAATGGCTTGAATGGCACTTTTTTCTTAGCCGCTCGCTGGTAAATTTGCAAAGGCATATACAAAACCCTGATTTCAATAGCGCGATTATACGCGTTAATGGCTAGTGGGTCAATTTAGACCTCACCTCAGAGCTTAGTTCTCTGTGATTGACACCTGCTTATACCCAGGCTTTTCATCAATGATGACACTCATGGCCTGTTGTGGCGCTGAATCACCACTCACCGTCATGCATTGATTAGGCAAAGATTGCACTGGATTGTAATAGCCATAATACTTTTTTGATGAACAATCGCCCTCCGTAACTGACCATCACCATAGCCAGCACACTGGCAACATAGACCCCCAGCATCCATATGATCTGCTTGAGCAATGATGGTCTCTGCCCAGCGTCACGCACCAGTGCTTGAGCATGCGCATCATTTTTTTTATCACTCATCATTTCATTCCTGCTCAAGTGTTACCAACCTGCTTCTCTCATATTCATCACTCCACCCCTTTTGATACAAGCGAACACCATATCTCTGCCACTCAACCCCCCATTCCTTTTGACATCGGCCGATATCTTTTTTTCATCGCTCAATACGTCATTCATTCTGATGATGGCTGATACTCCTTTTTAGGGTTGACCCTACATGCTTTGTGATGCTCATGGTGCATCATTACTTGTATCACGTATTCTCAACAGATCAATTCGCAACACGGCTTTCATTTGCTCATCTAATAATGAATGGGCTTATCCACTTTACCCCGAAAGACGTAATACGAATTGGCAGTGAAAAATAACAGCACAGGCATGGAAATACAGGCACCAATAAACATAAACTCCAATGCGTGCTGTGGCGATGCAGCCTGCTGAATCGTCATTGAATGAGGCACAATATAGGGATAAATACTGATCACAATCCCTACTGCTCCGCATAAAAACACACCAATAGCACTCAAAATTGGCAGAATCTCATACCGCCTTGACAAGGACACCCAATTGACCAAAAACAAAAAGCCAGTGACTGCCGGCAATATGCTTAAATACAGCACTTTATCCAGCCTCAGCCAACGATCAAAGTGTACATCGCTGAGAAAAGGTGTCCAAATACTGAATACCAACATAAACACCGCCACGGCCACACAAGCATAACTGGCAATGGTGTAGGCTCTTCTTTGTAATGGCCCGGTGGTTTTGATGATCAACCAGCAACAGCCAAGTAAGACATAACCACACATGGTGCCAATACCGGTCATAAAGCTAAACGGCGTGAGCCACTGATAATGCGGGACGTTTAAATAACTGGGCGCCACTGGACCAAATCCCTGCACATAAGTGCCTAGGATGACACCCTGGCTGAAAGCGGCTAGGCTCGAACCCATGAAAAATGAAATGTCCCAAAGATACAATGTCTTGACTGCCTTCATACGAAACTCAAAAGCCACGCCTCTGAAAATGAGTGCAATCAACATGAGTATCATGGGAAAGTAAATCACTGGCATGGTTGCAGCAAAAGCCCGCGGGAATGCTCCATACATGCAAGCGCCACCAAATACCAACCAGGTTTGGTTACCATCCCACACTGGAATGATGGTTGACAACATCAAAGACCGATGGATCTTCTTGGGAAAAATGGGAAACATGATGCCAATCCCCAAATCAAAACCATCTAAAATAACATACATGATAACGGCAAAACCAATGATGCCAATCCATGCCTCAGCCAATCCCATGATGATAATCTCCTTTGTTTCCTCTTGTCACATTTGTTGCAAACATGGGTTATCTCCCTACCCTTTTGCGACCATGATTGCCCCTATCCAGTCACATTGATAACATTCAAATCCATTGGCCATCATGATTTCTTGCTCTTGGATGGGTCCGTTTCCTCATCTGATTTGAACGTACTCATATAATTGAACGCCAGTGCCTCATGCTCTTCAATATCTAAATGACGATCAGGTCCTTTTTGGACAACCTTGAGAAAATACTTTGTGAAAAAATAACCAAATATCAAACCATAAACAATGATCAAGCATATCAGCGAAGTCATGACCTGATTCACAGAAACTTGCGAGGCTAAGTCTTTGGTTCTCAATAAACCATACACGGCCCACGGCTGTCGCCCGATCTCCGCTGACATCCAGCCAGTCTCTATGGCCAGCAACCCCAATGGAGATGCCAACATGCACAACACTTGGTAAATCTTACTGCTGAGATGTTTGTTGAATAATTTCAAGGTAAGCCCAAGATAAGCAATGAATAACATTCCCAAGCCTGAACCCACCATTAATCGAAATGTCCAAAAAACAATGAACATATTGGGCCTATCCTCCTTGGGTACGTCTGTCATACCAATCATTTTTGCATTCCAGTCACCAGTATTTAAATATGAGGCTAATTTGGGTATCTCCAATACATAATCATTGCGCTCCTCTTGTTGATTGGGAATGGCAAATAAAATCGTTGGGGCACCATATTGTGTGTTCCAAATCCCCTCCATGGCAGCGATTTTAATGGGCTGGTATTGATGTACAATGGTGCCGACATGATGCCCCATCCATAATTGCGTGGGCATTAGGACACATGCCGCGAGAATACAAAAATTGACGCAAATCACCGATGTTTGAGTGTGCTTTTTGAAGAACAAATAATAACTACTCACTCCGAGAATGATGAAAGTGGCAGTGATGTAGCAAGACAGTAGCATGTGTGTAAAGCGGGATACGGCGGAAGGATTGAAGATGACATCCCACCAGCCATCTGCAACCAACTGTCCTTTCTCTCCCCATCGATAGGCTGAGGGGGTTTGCATCCACGAGTTGGCAGCTACGACCCAAAACGCTGATAATGTGGTCCCGAAAGCAACCAGACATGTTGATAGATAGTGTAAGTAAGGATGTACCCTGCGCCACCCAAAGAGCATGATGCCCAAGAAACCTGATTCAATGAAAAAAGCTGTTAGGACCTCATAGGTGAACAATGCCCCAAGAATGGATCCGACCTTTTCTGGAAAACCGCCCCAATTGGTACCAAACTGAAACTCCATCACAATACCTGACACCACTCCCATGCCAAATGTTAGGGCAAAAATCTTGGTCCAAAACTTACAGATTGCTAGATAAATTTTGTTACGAGTCAGCAGATACAGCCCCTCGAAAATCACCAGAAATGTCGCTATTCCAATGCTGATTGATGGGTAAATGATATGCGCAGTCATGGTGAACCCAAACTGTATGCGCGAAAGTAGCGTGCTGTCTATCATACTTTGCCTCCTTCTTTATCTTAATTGAAAAATCTTTTCATGTATAGCTATTGTTTCTGTTGATAGTCACTTCTGATCATTTTTGGGCCATGAAAATATTGTCTCATGGAGATGCTTGTTTTCACGCTCTGAAAAAGACATTCACGTGCTTTTGCAGTTCTGGCAAAATCGCAACAATTTGGGCTATCTCACCTAACCTGTCAACTGAAGCAGTCTTGTCAAATGCGTATTTTTCAGAAGATGTCGAGTGGTTGAAACGAGCAACTTTACTACATCATGACAAATGAAGAGAACTTGCATGCTGAAAACGATGATTATAGCAATTCGCCTCGTCAAGAATGCGTGTTGAAGAGATACCGGAGCGATGGCTCATCTGGTCAAAAGAAAAAACAAACGCATCATGATCATCTGCGCAGCATCACACGATGTATGATAAGTATCACGTGAATAGACATCGGTTATGTCAATACCCACACAACAAGTGAGGAAAGTTATAGATCGTGCCACCGCAGAGCGCCAGACCCCAATCAATTGGCATGCTCAAAAGCGCAAAGTGTAACTCCAGATAAAAGACGACTCGTGTGGAAACAGTCTAGTCGATTGGACACTCAGTGCCAGATTTAACAGTCAGTAAATAGACATGAAATATGGCTATGATATAATAAACACTCAATTAGAAGAGTTTCATCTATGCTCAATATACCCACCCTCAAAGAAATCGAAAAATGGTCTAGTGACTGGAAGCATGTCAAGCAGTTCATTCAACTGTCGAAGCTGATAGAAAAAGGTCATCAGAAAATCGATGCGCAAAACAGCCAGCCCCAAGAAACAGCCGCTGTGGGAAGTACGCATACAGAAGCAAACCTGGATCAAACAGAAGGAGAAGCAGTCGTTCAATCCATGATACACAATCTGGTTGATGCAGTACTGGTGCGCGATAAACAGGCAAGAGAAAGAAAACAACAGGCAATAGATGCCGTTGCCAGAGTATACAAGATCGAGCATTTGATCCCATTAAAAGGAGCATTGAGGAATGCGTTAGCGGGTCTTGGCCTGGAGCCGCCATGGAGTAAGAGAAATCAAGCGTCTGGAAAATATCATAATGAGGATGAAGCGCTGATCCCACTGGCAATTCGATTTCTTAGAGGCCTAAGGGAATTGAAAGAAAATAACTTTCATGCGTTTATGCTCCCGGGTCAACAAGACGGCCAAGAGGAAAATGCGAGGGCCCATTTACAGGATACGTACTGTCTTACTTTTTACACACCCAACCCGCGCACGTCCTTAAACACAGATCTCGAAGCATTATGCAGACGAATCATGCACCAAGATCAACCCAATGAAGCCCCAAATTTATTTAGACCCAAATACCCTGTTATGTTGCGCTCAGCGAGCGTAGCGATGATGACGTACCTGATAGAGCAATCCGGAAGTTTCAGTCAGCAGGATAAGTTACGTTTGATCGAAGTCTCAGTTCGTATCCCGTCATATGGGTTGTTGAAAGCTGCATGCGCAGATTTGAACGAAGCAGAGATTAAGACGCTTCCATGGGTAGATATGACGAAGATTGCTATCGAGAAAGGTGATGCAGATGTCATCACAGACTGTGTGACGCATTTAAACAACCAAGAAAATATTCATGATGAATCATGGATAGAAATAACCAAGATCGCTTTTATAAAAGGTGATGCAGATGTCATCAAAGTCTGTGTGGCGAATTTAAGTAACCGTAGAGCGATTGACGATGAATTATGGATAGAAATAATCAAGATCGCTTTTGAAAAAGGTGCAAGGAATATCATTCAAGCATTTATGCCCTATATCCAAAATAATCAAAGGCTACAAAATCTTGTGTTCATGATGGCTGTAATGCATTGTCGGGATGGCGTTGTCGAGCAGATGATTTGTGACGGTTTGGATGTTAACACCGCTCATCAATTATTAGATAGGGTAAAAGTCAAATGCTTGGTCGTTGGATTAATGGAAGAATTTATTGGAGATCACCAACAAACTGCTCTTATGTTGGCCAGTACTCGGAGAAGTCTCTCAATCGTAATGAGGTTGCTTGAGGCTGGAGCTGAAATCAACGCCAGTGATAAGTTTGGCAACACAGCTTTGATGAAAGCCTCTCGCATACCCGTTGTATGCGAAGGGGGGCATCCAGGCATAGTACATACGTTAATAACAGCAGGGGCAGATGTCCATGCAGCTGATAGACGTGGCCGCTCTGCTTTAATAAAGGCTTGTTGGGCGACTAGTGATGACTGGGACAGCCAAATGACGGTGGGGCATTTGCTAAATGCAGGATCAAACATTAATGCCAGGAGTCATGATGGCAAAACGGTACTCATGCACGCTTGCTGCAGAAGAGGTTTAACATGGCAAGCGGAAGCCTTGATGGCCACAGAGCAAACAATAGATATAGATGCTATTGATCATGAAGGAAATACCGCTTTGATGTGGGCTTGTATAGAGCAAAACCATGAAATTGCAAGGCATCTGATTCAAGTAGGGGCAAACATCAATGTCAGAAACAATCATGGTGACACCGCACTGACCATTGCAGAGCTTCACGATCTTTATGAGCTCTATGATGTGCTCAGGCATCCCCAAAACGAAATCCAACTGGCATGAGTTGTCGAAAAACGTGGAGGTCTGAAGCGATCAATTCAGCGCACTGCCAACGTCTGAGCACTCTGTATTCCACGCGACGATGAGCTCATACACTCCTAATCTGCCCCATGGTCTTTGGGCTGCTGCCACTTGCAAGCTATAGGCTGCTATGTTAGCGTGGGAAGTATGATTAATGAGCTACCCATTTTTAGAGAAGATCGGCTGCGGTGCTTGACTCTCTTGTTGCCTAGCCTTCATGTCTCACTCCTCAATGCGCTACAAGTTTTGGGGGTGTTATTTTGTGGTTTATATGTGCTGGATAACGAAGTTTATGCAAATGTTGATAAAACTTCTGGCCCTACGCTTTTGAGCGATCAGCGTTCGCAGAATCTTTGGGCTATGTCGGATAGAACATTTGTTGATTATGCTGACTATGCTTTTGACACCCGAACAAATCTCAAAGTGAAGACTGCGAACCATGTTGACGATCAGGTCGCGCCGATAGACTTCTTCACTGTCCCTCGCTACCCCACACAATGGGACGGGGTTAAAGTTATCTGGGTAAACTCCGGAGACTTACATTATTTTCTGGGTGTTTGGCTGCCAAAGATCCAGAGTCCTTTTATCTTAATTAGCTGGGGTGATGATGAGATGCCGTCTGCTATTCCAGTCAAGATTAAGGGGCTTGGAAATTGGCTAAGAGTAAGGAAGGTCAATATCACACAAATCATGAAAAACCCTAATCTGATAGCTTGGTTTGGAACCAATATTGAAGACGGAACTCAATTTAATAAGTTACATGCTCTTCCAATTGGTCTCCCATATGTTGCAAAGGAAAATATGGAAGGAGTCCATTCATATGTTCAGGAGTCCACTCTTAGGAAGATCATCTCAACCTCGATGCCAACCTCACGCAGGAAAATGAAGGTTTTCTCTGACGTCCATCTTGCTAACAATCACTCTGCAAGACACCATAATATCAAGTCACGTGCTGAGATCTTCGAGGAAATCAAAGATAACCCAATGATAGATTTTCAGGACTCGTATATGGATAGAACACTCCAATGGAAAAAGCGTTCTCAATACATGTTTTCAATCAGTCAGATTGGGTATGGATTTGATTGCTATAGAACATGGGAAAGCTTACTACTTGGTAATATCGTACTCCTACAATCCTCACCAATTGACTCTCTTTTCAAAAACCTTCCGGTTGTTATCATTCATGACTGGTCAGAGATCACGGAGGATAATCTGAGACTCTGGGCGCAAAAGTTTTCTGACGCATCCAGCAACCCCAAATATCGAGAGCAATTGACTTCTGCTTACTGGATTGCTCAAATCGAGGCTGTGAAGCAGTCCTACCTTGCTCAGCAGCACGCCTAGATGTCAGACAGACAAGTCATGGCCAATGACCACCACCCACATCATAAACGCCATATAACTTGTTGATATAACAATACTATGCTATGATTCACTGCCTTTTAGTGTTTTTGTTATGGACGATATCTACCGCATTCACACCAATCACAAACAACTTGATATCCCTTTGACCAAACAACGTCATAGACAGCAGTGTCAGTCAGTTTTTCAACGACCCATCCCTGATCACACGCATGCCTGCTTCACCCATATTCACCAGCAAATCACTCAGCATCCGATGCCGATTGTTCTTGACTCCGGGTGTGGCAAGGGCTTGAGTAGTCGTATTTTAGCAGAGAGCTACCCCAACCATTGGGTCATTGCCCTAGACCAGTCCTCACATCGCTTGACAAATCTTAGTCATACATTGCCCCGAAATTTGCTGGTTGCCAGGGACAACTGTGTTGATTTTTGGCGACTTCTGCATGCAAGCCATCATCATGTCGCACTGCATACGCTGTTTTACCCCAATCCCTGGCCCAAGTCGCAACACGAGAAAAGACGCTGGTATGCCCACCCTATTTCGCCGATTCTAATGGCCATGAGCCCCATCACCATACTTAGGAGCAACTGGCTCTTTTACTTGCAAAAAACTGCGATTGTTGCCCAGCAGCACGGCTCACACACGCACCTCAAACAACTCAAACTGACTTCTTGTATGGCCATGACCCATTTTGAGAAAAAGTATATTGATCATGGTGTCGATCTTTTTGAATTGCGCATTTACGCCACACCATCACTTTAGTCACATCGTCTGGCTGGGATCATGTCCGCAGCATTTGGTATGGATGCTGACTCATCCCAGACTCATTGTTTTAAATAACGGCTATCTTGCACATCAGTATTGGTGCTTTTTTATTGTGCGGGCCGGTAGATCATTACGCCTGCCTATTTCTTCATCGTTGGCCGGCTGTGATGTCCATCATATTATCTGATGGGTTGATTTGATGGCTATGTGGTTTCTTGGCAGATTAAACATGATGCAAGATGCAAAAAGACCATCATTGTTTTGTTTCAAATGCCAAGACTTTAGGTCTGGTTGATGATCCGTTATGGCATGCCATAGCGTGTTGTGGCCGGTATCGTCGTTGTTTGATCTCTTAGATTGGCTTCCTGGTACTGGAAATAACCGGTTTTGCCAAGTAAGTTATTCTCACCTCGCTCACCGTAGTAACCGATGGACTGATCTTTGGCCTGTACCGCCATGACCTTGTCGTATCTATGGAGATTGTGGTTGTCGTTGTCCTCATGTGTGATCACAAACACAGTCGTTTTATCAAAGCACCCATTTGTCTTCATCTCATCGATGATTTTTCTGACTGCTTTTCTGCCTGGTTCGTCAATGTGATTGTATGGCTCATCAATAAAAAATAATCTTGGTTTCAGTATTTTAGCCATGGTGAAGTAGATGGCAAGTCGCATCTTTGCTTGATTGCCAGGACTGAGTTTATTGAAGTCAATATGATGATCAATTATGCCATCTACCGTTTTAATGGATGAGCCTTGTTTGAAGCCTAGGACTTTGAGATAGGTATCCATGGAATCTTTGAGTTGGCTGACGAGCACATCTTTCTTGACAGGGTTTGCTATATCACTGCGATCTGTGAAGTTAAGTTTGGAGGCTGGACTGAGCTTTTCGATTTCGAAAGTCTGGTCTTCTGGCCACAGCATGTATAAAATCTGTAAAGGCGTCCATGGCTTTTGATCGATGCTATCGTCTGTCTCGGGCAAAGATATCATCTCTTGCTCGCAGTACAAGGCAAAATGGGGATCCTCTTTGATGACTTGCTCGGTCTCCAGACCCGGCACCAAGCCAGACAAGGCGTTGAAAAATACTGACTTTCCTGCACTGTTGCGCCCGACCACGTAAACCAATTCATTGACTGCAAACTCTAATGGTTTGGGTTGACTGTCAGCGTTGTTGTCGGCCGTGTCTTTGGTATAGTAGTTTCTGTAGAGTCTTCCATCTTGTTGCTGTGATGCGGCTGTTTTAACTTCAGCCATGAACTGAACAATGCGACTTTTATTGGATGATGGTGTTGTGGACGCATCCGCCTTGAATTTTTTTAGGCCGCTTGCCCTCAGGCCGTCAAAAGTTTGTGGCTTCTCCTCAGTTTTACCACTGAAGTACTGAACCATGACACGACGCAAATGCTTAGCATACACCCTTAACATACTGATTTGGCTCACATAAAAAAGTGATGAGCTGGCGCAAAAAAACAGCTGTGATAGGCTTGACAGATGCTGTTGTAAATCACTGTAGGTCATTGACGTTGCAAGATAGGTCCCCACAAATAATGCCAATACCAATAAAGGCTCGGTGATTTTGAAAATGACCATGGACAATGCCTGCCCCAGCTCATGGAAATAATCGGCTTTGTTTCCATTGGTATACAAACCCTCGCTGGCTTGACGACTTGCCTTGGTGGATAGTTTGATGAAGTTTGGCAACTGGGCGCTTTGTTTATTTGTTCTTAAAAGATGGCGAATGGTATTTTCATACTTGGACTCGTGCGCACGGTATGCCTCGCCGCTCTCACTGATGGAGAGCATATTGCTCAATAGATAGGCTCCAACCACGCCGACCACAAGCAAAATCAGGCCCTCGCGCATCAGCCCTATGCTGATGAGACTCATTGTTGACTTGAGGGCCCAGTAGCTGACAAAGATGCCAAATTTATGAATATTGATGAATAAATCAAGAAATCTATCAACCTCTTGTGTTAATACACGCTCCAAGCTGGCATCGTCAAGACGGTCTTTTGTCGCCTTCTCTTGCTCTTTAATGTGTGCTAGATTGACCTTGTCTTGCAATAACGTGGACATATTGCGTCTTAGCTGCGCTGCCGTTGCTCGCACAAATAAACTGTGCATCAGCTCCGTGACAAACCCCACACCCGCGACAAATAGGCCAACTTTTACCAAACTCACGCCTGCAGAAAACAGCATGGGGCTCTTATCGGTGAGCGCCTGGTTCCAAAGGGCTTCACTTTGCATGTAAACAATGGGCAACATCACAGCCTCTACGGTCAAAAGAGCTGCTAATACGAAAAAAAGCGACCATTTGTTTGTCGCGCGTAATACTTTGTAAAACGTGATGTGATAGGAGAAAAGCGATTCGATCCCAGCTAGGCTTTTTTCTTTGAGCAACACCCATTGCTCATGCAACTTCGCCCATAAACTTCTGTCATCTATTTTCTGGCTGGACATCGCTGCCCTTGGCTTGTTTGGTTTTAGCCGCTGGCGCACCCATTCAAGTGGATTCCAGGTGTAATCTGGAAAAACAAACCATTGCGTCATTGAGTGTCTCCTGTTGGCAACCAATTTTTGTTAGATTGTAACTTTTTTTTCTCATAAAGTCAATTGCATCACGGTTATTTCTGCTACCCTCCTATCTATTAACACTTTTTTGACTCAATGCATTTGGCAGCGACTATTTTACCCAAGCTTATCTTTTCTTTCGTTTCGTTTACCATACATCTGCTGAGTGATCTGTACTCGCTACATACCTGATCTGATGACAGCGCATGCGCGTCATGCTGGCCAACATCTTTTCCCTTCTGTCCTTGCCATGTTGTTGATCGCTTTGCCTACCCTGAGTCGGTAGTCATAGCCAGCCTGATCAGTATACTGGGGTCTTCACGTTGATGGCTTATCCTTTTTTGTGGGCAAGTAGTCTCTGTTTGCTTTTGTACGTTGATCGTTTTTGCCCCCAAGAAAATGGGATATAACATTGTGATTGTGTGCGCTTTAAGCTATAATTGACGCTTCTGTGAAATCTGCCCACCTTATGACTAATGATACTGCTGCCAACCTTCGTAACATCGCTATTATTGCACATGTCGATCATGGCAAAACCACGCTTGTTGATCAACTTCTACGCCAGTCAGGCAGCTTGAGCACCAAGGATAAAGAACAACAACGGGTCATGGACTCCAATCAGCAGGAGCAAGAGCGTGGTATTACCATTTTAGCGAAAAACACTGCCCTCCAATGGGGCGATACACGCATCAATATTCTAGACACGCCTGGCCATGCTGATTTTGGCGGTGAGGTTGAGCGCGTTTTATCTATGGTTGACACGGTATTGCTTTTGGTTGACGCCGTGGAGGGCCCGATGCCGCAAACACGATTTGTTACGCAAAAAGCTTTTGCAATGGGTTTTAAGCCCATTGTTGTGATCAACAAAATTGATCGTGAAGGATCTCGGCCTGACTGGGTTATTGACCAGACATTTGATTTGTTTGATAAATTAGGCGCAACAGACGAACAACTTGACTTCCCTGTCATCTATGCATCCGCGCTGCAGGGTTTTGCCATGGTTGATAGGAATGAGCCCAAGGGTAACATGGATGAATTGTTTGAAATGATCATCAAATACGTACCCGAGCCAGATGTAGATATCAATGGTCCTTTCCAAATGCAAATTTCTCAGCTTGACTACAACACCTATACCGGTTTGATTGGCATTGGTCGAATTCACCGTGGAAAAATTACCAGAAATCAACCCGTATCCATCATTGATCGCAATGGTAAGACCCGTACGGCGCGTGCTCAACAAATCTTGGGATTTAAGGGACTTGAGCGAGTCGAAGTTGAAAGTGCTCATGCTGGTGATATCATAGGTATTGTAGGCATTGACCCGCTGCATATTTCCGATACCCTATGTGACCCGCAACACGTTGAGGCGCTACCTGAGTTGACTGTCGACGAGCCAACAGTCAGTATGACTTTCCAGCCCAACACCTCCCCTTTTTCAGGTCAAGATGGCAAGCTGGTCACCTCACGTAATATTCGCAATCGCCTTGAAGAGGAGCTCAAAACCAATGTAGCTTTGCGCGTTAGTATGGATGATGTGAGCGAAAAATATGTGGTCAGCGGCCGAGGCGAGCTGCATCTCGCGATTCTTATTGAAGAAATGCGACGAGAAGGCTTTGAATTAGCGGTCAGTCGCCCAGAGGTTATTGTGAGAACCAATGAAGAGGGTGAAAAAGAAGAGCCCTATGAGAATGTGACTGTGGATATTGAGCAAGCCCACCAAGGCGCAGTCATTGACCTGTTAAACTCGCGCAAGGGCCAGATGCAAGAAATGGTCTCATTGCCTGGGGAGCGGGTTAGGATTGATTACATCATGCCAACGCGAGGTTTGATTGGCATTCGTAGTTTGTTTCTTACGCTAACCTCTGGCACCGGCATTCTGCACAGCCTATTCAGCCACTATGGGTCTTATTTGTCAATCAAGATTGGCCAGCGTAATAATGGGGTTTTGATTGCCAATGGCCAGGGTAAAGCACTGGCTTATGCTTTGTTCAATTTGCAGTCTCGTGGCAAGCTGCTGATTGGTCACGGGGAAGCCGTGTACATGGGTATGATCATCGGCATACATAGCAAAGACAATGATCTGGTTGTTAATCCACTGAAAGCCAAGCAGTTGACCAATGTTCGTGCTGCTGGAACTGATGAAAATCTGATTCTAACGCCCCCAATACAGTTTTCTTTGGAGCAAGCACTGGACTTCATCAATGATGACGAGCTGGTTGAGCTCACACCAAACCATCTGCGTATTCGAAAGAAGTATCTTCTTGAGCACGAGCGCAAGCGTGATCAAAAGTCATCTTAAATCCCATGACTGAACATGTGCTATGGCCAGCTGGATCATTTGTGATGCTAGGCACTCACCGATAATATTTCCCCAATGACAGTTTCTTTTGCGTTAGACTGAAATGAGCAGCCACTTTGAGGCGCTGTCTCAGCGCATTACATTCATCGATTACTTTTTGACAATGAACTGCCATAGATACGTTTGATCTGGCTGTTTTTGATGCGATATGATGGCTTTGGAGCATGGCATGGATCAATGACTTCAAGTCATGTTTTGACTGTCACTCTCAATGCGCACTGGATGCTCGCGGATTCTGTTGATTGCCTTGACGATGATTTTTTGGCAATGAATAAGGTCGCCAATAGGTCAAAAAACGGGGTTTCCACAAGAGCATGTTCATGAGCAGTCTGTCAACGCTTGACGACAGAGACAGTCTTGCTTGATTGAACTAGTGCTTTTTGGGGCTTAGTGTGGGAGCCTGTTTGGTATCCGGTTTTTGTTTCTGGTCGTTGTATTTCTCAACCAAATCTTGATAACGCATGTCAAATTTTTCAGGGTCTGTCCAGGTACTCAGCAACAAGTTAACCGGCATGTAGGTGTCTTTGTGGCCGACAGCCTCTTGTATCACATACTCAAAAATACCCTTGATGCTTTTTTCCATTTTTTCTGGACGGGTGTGAGCATAATAGCCATCACCCTCTTCACAACCTTGTTGGTCGGCCATGATACTGTAGACCATATTTTTAATTTCTTTGCTCTTTTCTTTGTAAAGTTTCTGCCAAAATTTGGGATTGAATTTGATGATCATCTCCAATGACTTGAGTATTCTCATAAGCCCGTCATCTTTGTGCTTGTAAAATGGCCAAACATTGCCTTTTACCCAAACTGTCGTGATGATGCACCATGCGACAAATCCCATTTTTAGTTTTTTAAACGGCAATCGCATAAACATTTCAAGAAACTTCTGTATCCACGATCCGCGTCTATTGATACGGTTTAGAATCAACTTCTTGACCATGTCCTCCTCACTTTTCCTCAATGAAGCCATGCGCTTGTTGGGTACTTCTTGATTCTGTCGCTCCAATATGACTTTTCCCAGTTTTTTTTGTATCCTGGGACTGGCAATGATGTGCTTAATATCATCATCTGTGACCCTTTTTTTACGAGCCTGTTGATGAATGATTTCTTGACTCTCCTCTGTCAAAACCGTTAGGTCGTGATGCGCTAAGTGATCTAGGTGATGCTTTTTCATGACTTTGCTCAGCGCTGTATTGGCATCCTTAATGATATTATCGGCTTCAAAATACGTTTTTTCATACCCTGTTCGCTCTAACTCATCTTCAATTTTTATGCGCTGCCTGTCTAGCTCTCTGGGGTTCTCAGCTTTTTTGAGATATCTTTCCAATTGCCCCTCAATGTGATGACTTTTCGCAAAAGCATTGGCTTTTTCCATCAGGTCCTCGAGTTTCCGCATGGCTACTGGATTGTTTTCCTCTTTATTGGCCAGCATCTCTACCCTTTGTGTGTTCCATTTTTCAACATGATTTAGCAGTGTTAATTTGGATTCGGCCTGGAGTGATAGCTCAAAATCCTCGAGATTGGTCTGTGCTTGCTTCAGCTTGAGCTTCGCTTTGTATATCTCTGCTTTGATTTCTGATATGACTGCCTGTTGACCTTTTTTCTGACTGACGATTGTGATGGCCTCATTTTGTTTAGTTTCAAGAAGCTCAATGGTGTTTTTGATTTCTGTCATAAGACCAAACTGCTTGAATAAATTACAAAAATATCCTCTGAAATACTCTTTCAAACCCTCTGATTCAGGCGTTAGTTTTGACTGATCCTCAGATGAGAGCTGCTTTCTAATGGTCTCATTTGTGGATGTTAAATTGAAAATACTTTCTGTTAAATCGACCAGAACTGGCGCATCCGGATGCGCATAGTCCATGGCAATCATGTTCACTAAAGTTTCGACAAACTGCTTGGTCTGTTCGAATGTTTCCCCTTTTTTGGTTAGCCCTTCTTTCAAGACCAGCTCAATCACTGGCCGCATGGCAAGTACTGCTGTTTTGTCAAAGCCAAAACTTTCAGTTTTTTCAGCATTTTCTGCCCAAATATCACAAGCTAGTCTTGCAATCCCCTCACTGTTGTCAATGATGATCTGTGTGATATCATGCTTATTGGCAAAATCCAGAATCTTACCTACTACCTCTCCTGGGGGCATGAGATCATTGTTTAAATCATCGACAAGTTGTGCGATATCAACAGCCAACTCTTCTTTCTTCGCGTATGGCAAATGACATTTTTTGAGCAGAAATCCCATTGTTTGATTGAAAATTTCATTCACCAGCTTTGGCCGTTTTGGAATATCTGGAAATATTTGCTCATGCAGTATGCCAATTTTTTCCTTCACACTGCTCACATTGGCCCAACTGGCATACTCTTTTCCCGATATCCAGTCCATGATACTTAGTACACCACTCACCAGAGATCCCGTACCACCTTGGCGCAGAGATGATTCAATAACCGGACTACACAATAAGAAAAGATAAAGATCCGGATTCACAACAGACCCCTTCTCAGATTGTTTCTGTGTTTCTTTTGCCAGAGCCACGACTAGGCTTTTACAAAAGTTACCGATTTGCCCTACCCCGCTCTGGGTAGTTTTTATCGCACTGTACACCGGATCTGTGAGCTGTAATTCACTCAATCCAAGATTGGCATAGGCCAGTGTATTGATTGAACGATACCAAAACTCTGTCCATTTTTTGTGATTACCAACGCTGCCGGGAGACTTTCCTTCTCTGAGATCCGCAAAAAAACGCTCAAGGTCATCATGACCTTTGGACGAGGGCCGTCGTGGCGGATGATGTGTCGACTGATTCATATATCACTCCTTGTAATCACGGTTGTGGTTCTATCACAATATGATTTCAATACTTCATATAGCACTTTTTTTTGAATTTGTAACAAATATTTGACCCCAGCCAGATTTAACTGGATCATTTCTAGGTATCTTTTTGAAAACCGTCTTATTCTCTGCCGAATATAATCTTATTTTCATTCATATTATCAATAATTTGATCGCATTTCAGTCCGTGCTTGTTCGTTACTAGATTTCATGTTGGCCAATCGTCTTCAAGGCTTTATTGCACACTCTTATTTCTGTGGTTCCAGTCGTTTTGCATTGTGCGTTTTGTGTCAGCACGCTTTCATCATGCGTCTGGTTTGATGGCGATTTACAATGATGCACTTAGCGCTCAGCTGGGCCTGATCATGTTTGACTGGGCCTCATTCCGCTTCGTTGGGCTAGGCTTTGGTACCTAATGACTTAGACGAACTTAGTTGAGCTTATGCCTTGCAGGATCCTCTGAGTATGCTTGTCCATATGAGACAGCTGTCTTTGGACTACCGTATGAGTTAGCCGAGCTTGGTTTTGCCTAGCCACTTAGCCATGCCCAGTTGAGCTCTGTCGAGTCTAATGACTCAGCCCTTCTTCATTGCGCTTGCGCTTGGCCCGGGCCTGGTTGAGACGTCGGTGCTAGAGTCCACAAATGAGTAAAACCCCGAATAAATCTGCCATCATAACCGAAACAATATTGCAAATTTCACTATACCAGGTTGCTGTGATTGCGCCGGCAATGAGACCTGATACGTGACCTTCCACCGAAACCCCGCCTTTGCCTGGCGCCACACTCGCCAGTAGATCAACCCCAAAATAATACATTCCCAAGGCTGCTGTGATGACGTCAATCATTTGTGGATCAAAATATGCTTTCACCATGATGAAAGACCAGTATCCCATGATTAAGCTGCTGGCACCAACGTGGCTGGCTAATCGGGCAAAAAGCCAGACTAAAGATCCTGAAATCAGCATGATACTGATTGAAATAATGGTAAACGTCTGCATGCCATTGATGGATACCAAACCGGCCATGGCGAAGAAAAACAATGAATTCATAAAAATATGATTGATGCTACCATGCAACCACGGTGAGACTAAAATGCCGGGTAAGCCAATGACATGTCTTGGGATGATACCAAAAAGATTCAATCGATACCCCAAAAACATATTGGCCACCTGCACAACCCAGGCAGAGGCGATGAGGCTGATCAATGTTGGTACATTTGCTTCGATCTGCTGAATGGCAGTCAACAACTGATTGATGATTTCCATAATGGCTGGGCTCATAGTGCTTGTGTGAAAAGTATGCCATAATTTTGTCACCAGGTCCAGCATCAGCCATGGACACCCCCTGCCATTACATCTGTCTATTTAGTTGATTTTTGATAATATTTTCTAAATACCTGGTTCACGTAATGTTCTCATGCCAATTGTTTCAAAAAAATCCTGCAGGGTTCTCTTTTTTAGCCTATATAAGACCTAACTATAGATTTATGATTATTAGGAGAACCATCATGACCATTGAGCACAATCTTGCAAAGTATTTGGAAGGCAAATCGGCTAAAGAAATTTTGTCCATTCTACAATCCTTTAACACGGCGACCAAGCAAGGCGCGTCATTAGAGCCTTTGGTTCCAAAATCAGGGGTGGCATATGATGTTGGTGTCATTGGATCAACGATTGACAAGCTTAGTGATCTTAAAGGGTCTGATGATGATAAACAAAAGACACGTGAGTTGCTGAAAGCATTGCTTCCTGATACAACAAACGCAGAGTGGCTCACTCCCAAAGTGTTCACAACCCACCCTGTTATGACAATGATGGTAAAAGCTTTCCAAGAACGATCCGAGAAAGAACTCAATGATGCTGAGCATATCTTGACAAAAGAATATGCTACAAATGACCCTATTTTATATGAAGATAGCTATCTTAAAACAACGAAGATTTATGATATGGTGGAACTCAATCGATTTGTCACCGTGTCTTTCAACCCAAAAGACAATACTTCCAGTGTTACCATCAGATATGGGCAATATGGTCTTGGGAATCATTGGACTGGTGATTTTAGCGCTCTTCAAGCTAAGACTGCACATGAGGTTAATAGACATAATGAACTAGTTGATATCAATGAATTGAAAGAAGTCGTTACCAAAACCCTCCATCGTAATATTAGACGACTTGAGTCTATTCGTGAAAATTCTGCACTCAAACCAACGAATGGATTTTTGAAAGATGGCCAAGTGCTTACTGAAGTTGACACAGTCACAGAAAAACTCAAAGGTTTTGTCAATGAGCTTGAAGAGAGTGAGATCACCGAAATGGAAGATTTTGATACTATGCTTGATGTTCAAGACAAGTATATTGATGAATTTGCCAAACCACTTGTCAACTCTCATCTGCTTGATGAGCAAGATAAAACTCAAGCCTCAAGGGCGGCCTTTACTCTAAAGCTGATCGATGTTTGTGATCGCCTTAGAAATCGTGGACAGTCTGAATTTGAAAGAGCGGATGTCGCACAATCGATAGACAATGTGGGTCTAAATCCTGGTCTTAGGTCACTGGCACAAGATGTCTTGTGTGGCGACACGAGTGAGAAGATGACGCTTAGCGCTATTGAGAAACAAGCTCAAGAGAACGGTTACAATCTAGTCAAAGCTGAACCTGTGTGGTCAGCCGTTAGGAAGTCAGCCCAGGGTGTTTATGATCGCTATATTGCAAAGCAACCATTGGTTGGCGATGCTTTAAACGCTGCCTATGATGACATGGCTTTAATTTCAGAAAAAGATGAGGCATTAAAAAACTTATCAACTTTTCAGGAAGCATTTCGAAACTACACCATCAGGCTTAATGCTATCCCTTACGCAGGCACGTCAGAGACTATTGATCAACCTGCACGCCTTCAACTTGATGACATATTCAAGGATATCTCCAGAATCGAGTCTGGCGATTTGCAAACACGTCTTGAAGCAGATGATCGCAATATCAATCTCTCAAGCGTACAGCAATACTTTCTACAATTACCAAAGATACTACAAGATCGCCTAAGGTCTACTTGTGTAGGACGGGGTGCTGCTGAGATTGATAAGAGCATCACTCAAATCAGCTCTGCGCTAAAAAACCAAAAGGCATACCTTGATGAAAACTATGCTGATCAACCATCTAAGCTATGTGGCTTAGCCTTATCAGCTCTTGAAAAACCCTTGACGACCGAAGATATCGAGGCTCTGAAAACACGACTTACAGACATGCGTAATAAACTCGCCGAATTTGACGATAAATCTGTTCAATCTTCTTTGATTGAACATAAAGGCAATCTAAGTGGCAAAATGGTTGGCCCTGAGATATTCACGGCGCCTTTGTTTGATGATATGGTAAACTATGGTGTGTCTATATATGATAGTAATGATGTGAAAAATTATCTTGCGAAACACAAGACTACGCTCGATGGTTTTATAGCCTCATTTGATAAAAAATCTACCCTCACGGCGCAGGAGGTACAAGAGAATATTGATCGTGGGATTCAATCACGCATTTCAGAGGATAGAACTACCGAAGCATCTGCAAAAACAAAAGATCTTTTTAGTGGCACATCGTCACAGACATCACAAGCATCCAAGCCTATCATCGATGCAACTAGTGATGTTCTTGAAGGGAGCTTGAGTGAGGTTAAGACGAAACTTGAAGATGAAAAAGGAGCCCTTCGTGACCGTATAGATACTTTAACCAGCCTGTTTGATAAAATGCGAGGGCAAACCACGCTCAAAGTTGATGGCGTACGTCAAGCGCACAAACCACTTCGTCCAACGTCGATTTCGAATGCGAACAAAGAAACACTCACTAGATACCGTGATCAGCTTGTGTCCGTAACAGCTGGTGGCTCGCCGGCTCCGACGCAATTGCCGAATATATTTGATGTCACTACTGGCATGATTAGCCAACAAGATGCAGATGCTTATATGCTGAAATATATTGATGCACACCTTGAATTACGCCTGATTAAAGAGAGACTTGCTGCCGTTGAACGTTTTTCAAAGAAAGATAGCTTTGACTTATCATCTTACTTACCCTCTATGCTAGCCATTTTTAAGCAGTCATCTACCACAAAAGAAGAAGGTACAACATTTAAAATTGCCCCACTCCGTGATGCATTGTTGACAACTTCATGCGGTGACTCTGATAAACTACGAGATATTCAAACTGGTCTGAAAGTCATTGCTGAGCTCACCGCTTTTCAGCAAGAGGGCTTACTTGATAATGATAGTGGGCTTGATTATATTGAACCCCTATCTTATGTTGCTGCTGGAGAGGACAGTTCTGTTGCTACAAAGCTTGAGGGAAAAATTGGTAGAATAAATGATGTTTTAACGGATGAAAATCTATCTGAGACCTGTAAGCAATCATTAAAGCGCCAGAAAACACTTCTAACAGACATACAGGCAGATTTGGGCACGGTTAAAGAAACTTACAATACATATGTTGAGGCTGCAGAAGATTTCGGGAAACAACTCAATATAGTTATGGGCCAGGAGCTTGGCAGTCTCACCGACGACGAGAAAAATGCTTACGCTGAGGCAACTTTTTTGTTGAAGGCATCTGTTTTTGCTGATAAAGCAGAGTCTGATGGTTATCTTGAGACTGCAAAAGATAAACTTACTCCTTTACCGAAGAATACGAGGGATTTGCTGAGCAGTTTGTATGAGAAAGCCAATGGACTGAGCACGTCAGGTGCGGCTCTACGCCAGGCTTATGACGACAACATCAAAAAACAAGGCAACAAGTTTGAGGATAAAGATCATACCAGTATCAAAAACTATCGTGATTTTGTCATGCAAGAAAGATTGCGGGAATATGTAGATACAACCGCTACATTTAAGGACGGTACAGCTAAAAATAAGAACAATGCGCTAACCCAAATGCGCCCTGATATTTTTGCATTCAAAGATGGTAGTGGTGCAATTTTAGATGTCATTCAAGCTCTGCGGGACAACAAGCAACGCTCTGAAACGGCTCTGATTAATGGTAAAGATCAGCTTAATCTGTACATTCAGAAGGTGGCTAATGAAGTGCGACTTGACGCACTGCGACCATATTCCAGTAATGTGAGCCAGGACGTCGCAAAAGAGAATGCTGATGTATCCCTTAACGCTCTCAGTAAAATTGTTGAAGAATATCAAACAACTCTGGCACAATCTGATGATCAACTTAATAGTCTAGCACAATTCTTTGGTGATACAGCAGACCCGACTGCTGACGCGACTGTAACTGCTGATGCGACTGCGACTGCTGATGCAACTGCAACTGCTGATGCGACTGTTGACGCGAAGGATTCTGTCGAATTTAAATTCCGTTCTCTGACTTCAGAGCAAGTCAAAGAATCACGTAGAGCGATAGAACGCGCGGTTAATGGCTTGAGTGGTGAACAAAGGATGGCCCTTTATCGAGCTTATTTTTGTAACAAAGAAAGAATGCAGGCAGCCTTGTTTGATATCGATGATATCGAAGCAAAAACATTGCTCAACAAAAATGGTGCTCAAAAAGCATTGGAAAATCTGGATAATCAACTCCGGAAAGATTTGGCACACCAAGAGCCAAAGATCAAGGTTCAATCCGCTAAGACGGATGCTGCGGCTGAGACAAAAAAAGAAGTTGGTGAACGTCTGACAAAAGTCCAAGAAAGTTTAAAAACTTTCCAGGGACTTGATGCAAGCTCAAAAGCTACAGCTGAGCTATTGAAAGAACTTGCAGGTGAAGAATTGGTGGACGCCGTTAAGGAAGATGGCACAATCAAAGATGTTGTTAAAAAGAAGCTGGATGACGCTGGGGTGACTGACCCATTTGCGCAACTTCTGCGTGTTTATGCGGCTCAAGAGTTACAGTCTCTAAACAAGGCGCATCCGAATACTTCTTCGCAGATCAAGCAGGCTATCATCGCACGAGATGCAGATAAACAGTATGGATATCTTCGTGAATTGATGGGCATACCCAGAGCACAGACATCGAGATTCTTTTCCCCTTCTGTTATTGAGTCTTCCGACTTGCGAACCATTCAATATGATGATTTACAGAGAGAATTGAAGACCCTTACCACTCTCAAAGATGATCTTGTCAATAATGCTTATGCACAAGAAACTATAACGCGCGTCAATAAAACAATTGATGCTATCAAAGAGTTGCAAGCACCACAAAGCATTTCTGCTCAGGTTTTGGGTGAATTTGGTAAAACCACGCTCGCCGACTATCAAAACGTCAAAACCGCTGACGAGAACAAAATTAAACTGTCCAAAGATATCAATAAAGCATTAGTGACCTTTGATGAGAGGTTACAGGCTCTATGGAACATTGAGGGCACTCAAGCTGGGAGGCTGCGTAGTGTTGGAGACGTCATCGGACAAGATATAGCGTTTACAGGGGCGTATCTACCTGCCGTAAAAAGTTTGGACGATCGTATGCAACAAATTGGCTACAAGCAATTGATCAAAAAGACTGAAGGCAGCTCAGAAGCCACCCCAGAAGCTCCAAAAGGCAGCTTGATCGACCTATACGTGATAGCACAAGCGGCTGTTACGAAACAGATCAAAGAAGGTGGCGTGGATGCAAGTGCGCTTAGTGATGTGATACTACGGTTAGAAGACGTAAAGAAACAGATGCCAGATGAATCCTCTTCGACAGCAACAAACCTCCAAGCGTTCAATAAGAACAACACATATCCGATTATTGATCTTTCTGGACATACAGATGCTAAGGAGGCAACATGGTATAAAGCAGTTAAAGCTTATAATCAATCTGCAACAAAGTATAACACTCAACTTAAACAAGTTAATGAGACATACGGTGAGCTCAATACATACCGTGAGCAGATTGACAACATACAAGCTCAGGCTGATACAAAATCAACACTTTCAGACAAGCTTGATGCACAGACTGAAAAGGATATTGATGCCCTGCTTACCGATCAGATTGACATCTTTATGAAACATGGCGGCGGTAAAGGTCTCCAACGATATGACTTATTATCTAGAAGTGGTTACAAAGCTCTTAAAACATGGAAATCCTTAAAATCTGTCAGCCCTATTGCTAAGGCGCTTGCTGAAGAAACTGGTCAATACGGGTATCTTCAATCTTTGTTGGCGGGAGCTACTGGCGAGGTCGATCGTGGTCAAATGATGCGCGATGCCACAACGCGACTCTTTAATCGTCGAGATGATCTAAGAATCAAGCACTACGATGAGCTCTCTCCCCAACTTCGTGATCAGCTTGAGAAGCTGCCCGAACTTCGTAACTATTTCAAGGATTTTGTCAAAGATTTTGTCAAACCAGTAGAAGTAGAAGATCCGGCTGATTTCAAAGCTTTGGAGGTTGAGGCAGCTCAACTGAAACAGATATTAAGTTTGCTTAAGGATCCTCTCGGTTATACTGTGAGTGATCTTAGTGATGACCTTTTGGAGGCTCATCTTGAGCGCTCTCTTGGCGCTGAACCGGATGTAACGGATGTCAATCTGCTGACCACTGTCCTTCAACAGATCGACAACGTTGGTCAAGCTGAGGAAAAAGATAAAGCAGATAAGCAAAAAGCGGCGAAAGCGGCTATTGAGACAAAGCTTCAAGCCGCTGTGTCTAAGGCTGCCCGTAATGGCAAGCTCACTCAAGCATCTGTTAACAAAGCAATACCGGCATTTTACGGTAATACAGAAGAGAGGGTAACACATGCCCTTAAAGCTGATGACGGCGAGTATGGAAAAATCTCGCGTTGTCTTGATGCCATCGAAGCATTGAAAGAAGGGAATCTCACAGATGATGAGAACAAACTCCGGCAAGCTCTTAAGGATCACTCTTGCTATTTTTACGAGATTGAAAAAAATACCGTTGATGAAGAAACAACCTACACGATGACCGAGAAAACTGATGACACTACTAAGTCATCTGACTTAAAAGAATCCAAAAAACATTTTCAGAGCGCGCTTGAGAGGCTTGAAAGTAGCCGGGAAGCCAAGGTGAATTTCAAGCAATTTTGTACAATCCTGAAGACGATTGACCCGACCATGGACGATGCAGGGCTTGTGGAAGCATTTCGGGCTTGTGAGCATGATAAGTATCAAAGACTTCAGTCCTACATGCCGAATCCAACCAACGAAGATGGAAGCCCTGTCAGAACAGCTAAAGAGAAATTAATGGATATCCCACGATTAAAGTCTTTTGATGTTTCTGATCTTCTCAAAAATAAGGAAACACCTCAGGCTGCTATTAAGCGTTATTTTGATGATCTATCAAAGCTAGAAATTGAGGAACCCGCTCTGCACTCGCGCATTGATATTGCAAACACGAAAAAAATCATTTTGTTACGCGAGTTGGCGATGACTAAATTGAAATCCCCTGGGCTAATAGATACAACTGACTTAACCCAAGCATTGAGAACTCTTAGAGATGATCTGAATAAAGCAAATAAACCCATTCCTTACAAGACCCTAGTTAGCAAGATTAATAATAGCAATAGCAAAGGCAAAAGTGTCATACTAAAGTTACAATCGGCAATTATTGACGCAAAACATGAGGCTCTTAAAAAATCGGATGCCACCCCTACTCCAGAGGAGGAGCTAAAGCAAAGACTTGATCGATTGCTCGATGATTTGGAGGTCCACATAAAAGGCAGGAAAAAGTCGTCAACATTGGATGTTAAGGATGGTCAATACCTTGCTCGATATAGAAACATTAAGGACGAAGTAAACAAACCATATGAATACAAAGATGATGAAAAAAAAGACTTTTGTGATCTGCTTGAGAATGAACTAGAGACCTTTGAGGATAAGAAAAACAAAATGGGGCTACAAAGAGAGTCTCGTGACAGCATCTTGCAAAAACTTGAGGAAGAGTTGGATATTCGGAGCCCAGGCTCAACACCATCTGCCTCGTAGTCGTTTCAAAAGTTTCAGAACCCCAACCACTAATAGCCATGCAGCAATGCATGGCTATTTTTTTGCTTTGTGACGCTGCCCGCTTTTGCTTACTAGGTACCTGGAGCTGTCTGAGCTTGAGGCATTATCTCCTCTGCGCTGTAGGCTATTTCCAGTCCAATATCGGATGCTTGGTCCTTTAATTGCGCAACTGCATGCGCAACGTACCGAGATTCAGCCTCAGCAATCATCTGAGGGGTATCATCATCAACCTTTTGCCAATACGTATTGACCATCTCAACGCGTCCAGCAATCATCTGTGGACGTGATTCTATAATTCCATCATCGATTTCTGATACCATGCGCACCCCCTCGTCTGTCATATCTAGGCTTGGCTCATAGTGTGAAAAGCTCTCATCGCTCAATACCTGACTGGCCTCTCGGAACACATCGGCTGCAACCATGACTGCACCGCCCTGCTCGAGTATTCTCTGTACCATGAGCTCCGTATGCGACTTTACCTCAGACAGCGACTTGTCATAATATATTTTCATGCAATACAGCTGTATGGGTAGATATATGCTAGCCATTTTGAGATCTCGGTGGGCAATGATAAACACCCATAAAGCCGAGAAGCCCATGAGTGCTACCGTTTTTTTGATCATTGAGCTATTCATATCTCCATGCTTCACCACAAGTACTAACCAGATATGATGGCATACTGCTGTTGCCATGAAGAGGGTGCGCAATATTTCATAACGATGCTGGTGTGTGACTTGTTCTTGATGATTTGACATTTGTTTTAATGCGCTTTGTTAGCCAGTGTTTTCTTTATTTTATATCAAAATATCATTCATGTAAAGATCATGCCCACACCCCACCCTCGCGCCCAGCACTCCTCTATGTGCATTTCTGCGTAGCTAGAACAGCCTGGTATGAGCCGTATTTGTGCCTCTGTGGACTACAGCAAAACTTTACCACTGCTGTTTGCATCCGCGTCAGTCCGTGCTCTGAGCCGATTATTGCCACCGCTGAGATATCAGTTGATCTCTTCATAACCCACAATCCTCTACACCGATTTTTTAGCTTCATGCCAATGATTTGAGTTTTTAGCACAGTATCAGCGCTTATCGACCACTTACCCTGGTGGCATGAATCAGATCTTTTCCTACATCCTGACTAGAAGCACACGGTTTTGCTTGACAAACTGGCGCCCACAACGCTGTGGCTGTAGCCTGAGGGTATGAACTGTCGTCATTGCACTGTATCCATCTAGATGATTCTGGTTGTCTCTGTATTCTACACAGAGGATCATATCTATCATGATGTCTGTGTTGCGCTAGTATTGACTCATTGGGTTCACAATACTCGCCGTCGGGCCCTGTTGTAGTCTCTGTGTGCGTTGTGTCACTCCTACTGGAAGAATGCCTTGGATGTGCACTCACACACGCCTGGCTGCATACTGGCAAAGCATGTCCACTTTGCAATAAGTCATCGGCATCTGCGGTCGCTTTGATGTGCTTTTTGTTGATCAGAATCATCATGGCACAAAGCAACTGTACTGGTACAAAAGCCATGGTCCATAGCGTATCTTGGGTGTGCAGACTGTACCCGCTCAGTATACTGAGTCCCATCACCATCACATAAGGATTCACTCTTGATTGATGTATCGCACCTGAGTGCACAGCATGCACCAACCATGCATGGAAAATCGCAGCTAGCACATAAAGCCCATCCTTACTGTGATGAAACACTAAGGGTGAAATCACCTGATGAAACACGGCTAAGATCTTTTTGGCATATTTTTTCATAACTGTTGGAGTTTTTCATCATTCTAAGGCAATTGTCGTCTGGGCGCAAAACTATCTTTACCCTATCCAATACATTTGCCCCTGTGCCATGCATTGGTTTTATTTTCAGTGGCTAGAGGTTTCTCTATTTGGCTGGATTTAACGATGTAATGAGATGCCGACACGCTTACCCACCACAAGCTTGCGCATGTGCTGTGGGACCTACAAAACAATTGACTGCCTCAGAGTCCTGGACCTGTGGCGGGCGTTTCGAATGCTTCTTCTTGTGCTTGTCGCGACTTGGATTTCTCTTCGCGCTTCTCTTGCGCAGCAATACGGTTTTTTAGATTAGCAATGATGGCACCTGCAGTTATCATATGATCTGGCTTTTGCACTTCGGCATGTGGAGCGTCATCGACCACAGCGTTCTCCGGCTTGACCAGCCAGTCATTCACATCATCAAAATGATAACCATGCTCTCCCTTTTCGACTTCCCTGATGATGGCCTCTAAGTACTCTGCTACCTCATAAGGATTGCCCAAAGCATGGCGTATGCTGGTGTTATCGGGATTATTGCCATCACCTTGCTTCATCATGTCTTCAGGTCGATCTAAGCTTGATTCACCTAAGCTTGCACTACCTGAGGCTGAACCATTGGGCGCTGATGTACTCACAACAGGCTTGTGCTGGTCAGTCTCTGTACTAGCGTGCTTTGCACTTGTGTCGTTGTATCGTTGATCGTGTGCTGTCATAGCTTACCCTTTCGTTGGATCTCAGCCAAATACGTTTGGACTTTTTGATCTTTGTCATGGTGAATCTTGTACTGCTGAGCTGTTACAATGTTGGCTGCTTCAATCAAAACACCCAACCCTTG
>JACLAD010016184.1_pt1 | contig 53096 bp, 55 predicted proteins | sample 8027901 | NCBI WGS metagenome assembly JACLAD01 (sample SAMN15725071, study PRJNA655200) | protist metagenome | isolation source: fluorescence activated cell sorting (FACS) single amplified genomes of... | place: Spain: Blaines Bay Microbial Observatory, Mediterranean Sea | collected 2016-07-05 | reverse complement strand
ACCTCCCCCACTGGAAGTTGTATCAGCGGTGACTTCACACTCTTCCACGGTTCCGAGATAGTTGGCTTCACCACAGGGTGGGGAGCAGGAACTGAGTGTTAAAATACCTCCAACAACTATCGTAAAGAGCAGGCACATTGACTTTATTTGAGATGAGAAGAATTGTTTGACTTCCTTCATGGTTTCTTTTTTGAGATAGGTGGAGAAAACCAACATCCATGTTCTTTGAGCAGCTAGCCAATTCGGGCAGCTACAACAGAATAATTGCCGTCAACTGTGTGGGCAGGCCAAGTCACAGAATGTGAAGACGTCAGCATCAAAATCGGAGGCTTCTCAGACTGAAATCAGCGATCTTTCTTTTGAAATGCCGACTTCGTTGCTGCTCGGAACAGCTAGACTGAGACAGAGAAGGAAATGAGTGGGATGGGTACGTTGCCAAGGGATGCACGAGGGCTTTGAAAACGACCCGGGCAACCAACAGGAGTGTATACAGAAATTGGTGGAAAAATCGGCAGGATCCGCATATATTATATGTTCAACTGTCATTCCTTATGGAGTGCCATGTTGTCCTAGGCCCCTGCGTCCGTTGCGTCGCCAAACTCTCCGGGTGCGGGGCTTTTTACCGTCTTCAACAATCCTTGTACCAACCCAAAAATCTCATTCTCTCAACTGATAGATAAGACCGCTGTCTTTATCTTGTGAGATTTCTGATGCTACTAACTCAGACAAGCAATTCGCTTTCAGACAATGCAGTCTTATTACCAAACTGAAACATTCGTGTCAAATGTTTTTATGATAAAGCAAAAAAATAAGATAAGTAAATTCAGCTATATGGAGAAATCCATTTATTCTGAAAACGTGATATTCTGAATTTTTGTCACATTTATGAAACTAAAAAAGCAGCAAAAATATTTAATCGCTATTTAAATTGTTTTTTTAGAATCGACACAACGATTCTCAATGACACAATTTTATAACAAAAGGTTGAGCTTGGAGAATGGATCACGTTAAAAAAAATCCGGATCATGTTGACTTACTCGAAGACCTAACCGCCACTGGAACCTGGTATCTTGACCTGAGCACAATGACGTTCACAGAGATGAGTGAGAAAAATTATGAGATTTATGGGATCAGCAAAGAGAAACCACCAAGCTACGAGGACTTTCTGTTCAATTATGTATTTCTGGACGATCAGCCGTATTGCGAGCAGAAGCGACTGGAGATTCTTCAGGGACAAGGGCCTGAAAAATTCCTTCTAGAATTCCGAATCATCAAGCAGGACACTGGAGTTGTCCACCAGCAACGAGTGCTTGTCCAACGTGTGGAAGATGGGGAGAATAATTTGATTGGATTACGGGGGGCAACGACAGACTGTGGTCCAGTATTAAAAATGAGGAGTATGTGAAATTCAGAAAATCTGACCATCAGCCCAAAAACCCTGTAATTGATCCTTATCAACTGGCTACTGGCAAGTAAATCTCGAAGGTAGTTCCTCTCCCAAGCTCGCTGTTGAATCGGATCTGTCCTTTGTGCTGTTCAATGATGTTCTGGCTAATCGACATCCCCAAGCCAGTACCCTTTGCTGAAGACTTGGTGGTGAAGAAAGACTCAAAGATCCGCTCCTGCACCTCTGGGCGCATTCCAGTTCCCGTGTCAATCACCCGAACCAACACTTCATCTCCTACTGCCATACTCTGGATAGTGAGAATCCGCTCCTCACTCTGCTCCATTGCATCACAAGCGTTATTGCAGAGATTGATGAAGACCTGCTCCAACTGGATGTCATTGCCCACCACGAAGGGAAGATCATGTCCAAGATTAAGCTTCAGTTTGCCGCCAATCCGTTTGAGTTGTGGCTCTACCAGCAGCAAGGTATTCTTCAGTAACTGATTGATGATCTGGGTTTGCGAATGTGTTTCTTCCGTACGTCGGCTGTAATTGCGCATGTGATCGATGATGGCACTGCAGCGTTGGACCAGCAGATTGACTCGGCTACAGGTAGCATCCATATCAATCTCCTGGTGAAGCTGCTTCGCTAGTTCGACTCCACTGAGAATTGTGCTGATGCCTGCCAAGGGTATCTTCAACTCATGGGCAATGCCTGAGGTCATCTCACCAACAGCTGCTAACTTAGCTGACTGAATCAGCTGGTTCTGCATGCCTCGCAGATCGTCCATCATTCGGTATACTTCGGAAGTTGCCTTGCTCAGCTTCAGGTGGAATTGCACACGAATGAGCAATTCTTCTCTGGAAAAAGGTTTGGTCAAATAGTCGTTGGCACCATGCTGGAAGCCTCTCACAGTGTCTTCTGGTTGATCCTTGGCTGTCAGCAGGATGATCGGCAGTTCACTGGCGCTGTATTTCTGGCGAATCCGATAGCAGGTTTGGTATCCAGAGATACGTGGCATCATCACATCCAATAAAATCACCTGTGGGTTCAACTTTTCCAGGAGCTTCAAGCCCTGCAGACCATCGATTGCCACCTCGACCCGGTAGCCAACTATTTCTAGCTGGTTTCGTAGCACCTGCCGATTGATCGGCTCATCATCTACCACCAAAATTGTAACCTCACTTGGATCATCGACGAGGAGATCCACATTTGGCTCTGATCCGGTTTCTTCCTCGACAACAGGCACAGTAGCCACTGCAACAGGTAGTGCTTTAGTGGTGTTCACTTTTTTGCTGACGACAGGTTCTGTACGCTCCTGTTCGGATGCCGAAGAGCATGGCAGGGTGAACCGAAACACCGAACCCTGGCCAACTACTGATTCCAGCCAGATGCGCCCACCATGGCGTTCGACTAGTTGTTTCGCCACGCTCAACCCAAGACCTGTACCTCCGTGGGTCCGCTCTGTAGAGGCATCTCCTTGCTCAAAAGCATCAAAAATTCTCTCCTGCTTATCTTGGGGTATACCAATCCCTGTATCGGCAACAGCCAATTCAATCCAGCCGTCCTGAATCACGGCGCTCAGTCTGACTTCTCCGCTTTCCGTGAACTTGAGCGCATTGCCCAATAGGTTGAGCAAAATCTGCTGAATACGGTCTTCGTCTCCATCCACCAAGGGCAAATCCTTGGTCAACTCGTTTTGCAGATCAATGGGCTTTTCGCGGTGGAGCGGTTTCAGCAGGGCCAAGCTATTCTCGGCAACCTGGAATAAATCCACAGGTTTGTGCTGAATCTCGAGTTGTTGCTTCTGCAACTTCGAGAAGTCCAGGATGTCATTGACCAGTGAGTTCAGCCGGCTAGCGCTGTTGATGATCATTTCCAAATCTTGAACCGCCTGGGGAGATACCGGTCCGGAAGCCCCTATCCGAATCAAGTCAGCCAGGTTAATGATCCCATGCAGTGGCGTACGCAACTCATGGGAAGTGTTCGCCATGATCTGATTTTTCGCTTTGTTTGCGGCTTCAGCAGCTTCCTTGGCTTTGCGCAGTTGCACCTGGGTCTCTTTCTCTTTTTCAAGGGCAACCTGAAGTTCTTCTGCGAATTGCACCGACTCTTTGAGAAGCGACTGACTGGTTTCCATCGCCATCAGAAAATCACCCCCGCTGTCGTGCAAAGGCAAATCACTGAGTTCCAACCCCAGAGTAGTCATCTCTTTCAAAGAAGAAATCTTAGGAGTCCCCACAAACAGCCAATGTGAATCAAGCGGGACGATTTGACCGCGGAGGATCAGCGAAGGGTGAGAGCGGACACTGAGGTGAATGACCATCCCCGTCAGTTGAACCAACTGCTCTACAGATTGGACACCTGAGGGTCGGACAATGATGACAGCATCCTGAAGCAGGCTATCTTCGGACAACTCGGGCCAGAGTCGCTTGAGAAGACGCGACAACTGCACAAGGCGAAAATCTTCTCCAATCAGGAGATGAAATGGACAGATGATTTCTAATTGCTCAAAGCCGATCCGACGATCGCTGGAAGTGGAAGGCATTAAGAGTTGCTAATTGGACGATGGATTACTCTGAAGTCATCGCTCACTGCACCTTCTGCCTTGGTAGCAAGGATTTCGATATTGACGTCTTCCTGGAAGTGCTTGCCCAGTCCCGAAGGTAGCCCTACTACAAAATGAGTGAGGCCTGGTCGCTCTGAGAAATAGGAGATCTTGATGGTTTCAGCGTCGAGTTCCTGGCACTGAAAGGATGGTGGATTCAGGGTGTCGAAAGTCATTTGAATTCGGGAATGCATTTGATCCAGATTTTTTACAAACTCCACAAAGCCCATACCGTGGGCATCCATAAGGTTCGAATAATTGACAACAGCCACATCTAGTACCCAATACTCACCAAACGTGTGGAGTACATCTTCAACCGGCATCTCCAAGACCTCAACACAAGCCCCGACCAGATCATAAGTCACTTGATCATCGTAAGATTTCATTGAAATGATGGGGCCACTAATATTCGCCTTCTCACAAATAATGTCCCATGTGTCTTGGCCAAATTTACTCAAAACCAAGCTTTCCACCGCCTTGTTCACTAAACCGTACATTTGTGTCTCCTCCAAGATAAGAATCTGCTGATAGAAAAGCCTACACTGCTGTTTTCTTGTTTGAAAAAAATCATCTTTCTGCTTCTGTTGTAGATGATTCTGAGACACTGAGAGTCGTTGCATCTTCTGACCAAAGACGGAGCTGACGGGTTGCTTCCGGCAACTACTCTGCCTGTTGACCCTGTTACTTTGTTTCAAAAATTTAACAACAGGTGTCAAATATTATATTTGAATCGCTGACAATATTGCTAGATTTAAATCTTTTCGTCATCACACCAACATATTTTCCAACTCTTGGAGTGCATCTGCTGGTTGAATGCTGATCAAGCAGTTTGTGTGACTAAATTGGCAGGTTCGGTCGAAGCAGGGAGAGCAGGGCTCAGCTCGGTACAGGAAGCGAGCATGTGGATTGAGAGGACGAGTCCAGGTGGGGGAGGTGGAACCAAAAATCGCTAGTTGAGGACGCTGTAACGCTGCCATGATGTGCATGCTACCAGAATCATTGCTCAGCAATAATTTTGCTCTGGAGAGCAATGCCACGAGCTGCGGTAAGTTAGAACGACCACACCAGTTCTCAACACCAGACAGCCCGTGGGCGATTTTCTCGCCGCTGGCATGATCCGCTGGAGTACCCAGAATCAGGATGGATTCATTCCACTTCTGAGCTAGCTGGGCGGCTACCTCATGGTAATACACTTCTGGCCACTGCTTGGCTGGGCCATAGATCGCTCCAGGCGCTAACGCGATAAAACGTTTGGGCAAGGCTGGTAGACCTCGCAACTGTTCACTTACCCACTCTTCGCTTAACTCAAGCTGCGGAAAAACCAACAGTGTCTTGGAATCCTGTGGACTGAGAAGATGAAGGTACTCTTCAACAAGATGCCGCGTGCGTGGTTGCCAAGCAGTTCGTATGGCCGGACGCAAAAGCCAGCGCCTGCCATCACCAGAGTAACCAATCCGTTCTGGAATGCCGCTGCGCCAAGCCATCCATGCAGACGAAAAGCTGGGTGGTAACACATAGATCCGTTGGTAACCTCGGTTGGCAAGCTCAGCACCAAAATCTCCTGCCTTGGTTAATTCTCGGTCAAAAGGTAAGAGAGTTCCCCGATGAGGCAGCGGTAACCCTTCAAAGCCTTTGCGGACGATCAGGTCCACCGTTGCTTCGGGAAAACGTTCTAACACCGCCCGACAAAAAGCTGTCGCCATCATCAGATCGCCCAACCAGTTCGGCATACGAATCAGAATCTTTGTTGGATCAGTCATGAGATTGGATTTAGACTGGCAAGATTAAGCTTATTTGTATATTTTAATGTTTTATTAAAATTCGTTTCGAGGAAAATATGGACTTTCTTGGGTTGCTTGGTTTTGTCATCTTCTGGGTTGTATTGCAACGTTGGATTCTGCCGAAATTTGGGGTGCCCACCTGAATGAACCCCAACGTTTGCCGCGTGCCGGCAAAGAAAGAGAGGAATTTGTCAGAAGAAGAGCAGATCGTCAACAAGGTAGAGGGACCTGTCTAAGCGATCCACCTTAGAGAAGTGGTTCAGGCTTGATTGCTTGGGCGTTTGGGTGTTCGAAGACCAAGCGAGCCACTCTTTTCAGGAAGGCGTTCACCTGCTCTGGAGCCGAACCGACCAAACGCTCAGAGTCTGTAAGCAACAACTGGAGCTCTGGCAGGTCCAAAGGCAGTGTGGGATCTTCTGCCAAGCGCTGCAGCAGGTTGTTTTCCGAGCGAATTTCGCTGCGGAGCTCTTCCGCTACTTGTAGTGCGTGCTGCTTGATGCAGTCATGCAACTGCTCTCGACCTCCTCCCTTGCGCACGGCTGCCATCAAAATTGTTGTGGTTGCCAGGAAGGGGAGCTGCTGATCTACCTCACGGCGAATCAGATCTTCATAAAATCCCATCTCCTGTAAAATGGTCAGCATGGTCTCCAACTGACCATCAAAGGCCCAGAAGGCTCCGGGTAGAGCCACACGCCGAACAACTGAGCAGGCAACGTCGCCCTCATTCCACTGGTCCCCACTGAGGCCCATCAGCATGTTCACGTACCCATTAAGCACCTGGTGCAAGCCATTAATACGCTCGGCATTGCGGGCGTTGACCTTGTGGGGCATTGCCGAAGAGCCAACCTGGCCAGACTGGAAGCCCTCTGTGAACAATCCCTGCCCTGCCATCAGTCGGAGTGTCTTGGCCAAGCTACTGATGCCAGAACTCAACCCGAACAAACAATGCACCACTTCTGTATCGAGACTGCGCGGATAGACCTGACCTACCGCCTGAAGCTGTGCTGGTCCGTCCAAGTGCTGGCAAACTGCTGCTTCTAGTTCACGAACCTTTTTTGGATCCTGTAAGAGGATATGCTGATCTAGCTGGGTTCCGACTGCACCTTGCAAACCACGCAAAGGATAACCAGCACGCAAGCTTTGTAAGCGCTGGAGAGCCTGTAGCATCTCTTCCCCGAACATGGCGAGACGCTTCCCAAGAGTAGTTGGTTGGGCGGGAACATTGTGTGTACGGGCCACCAGCAGCCAATCTCGGGTGCGCTCAGCCCAGCGGGCCAACTGATAGAGGACTGCGATGTACTTGTCTTCAAGGAGGGCTAGTGAGCGGAGAATCTGTAGCTGCTCAACGTTATCTGTCAGATCTCGGCTGGTCAGACCCTTGTGAATCTGCTGCTCTCCAGCCAAGTCACAAAATTCTTCGATACGGGCCTTGACGTCATGCCGTAACACACGTTCACGTTCTGCGATTCGCTCTAGGTCAATCTGATCTTTGACTTGCTCATAAGCCTCAATCGCAGCGTCTGAAATTTCGACACCGACAGCCTGCTGTGCTTTCATCACAGCAATCCAGAACTCACGTTCCAGACGAATCTTTCCTGTTGCTGACCACAGTTCACACATTGCAGTGCTTGCGTAACGCTGAGCCAGAACGTCAGGAATCTGAGGTTTCATCAGGGAGGGTTTACTTAGAGACCAACGCTATTGCGCACTCGTTTGCGAACTTCCAAAGCCACTCGTCGAGCTTTATCACGACCTTTTTCCAAAATTCCTTCCAGAGTCTCAGGCTGCTCGCGTAACTGAAAGTAAGCTTCCCGAGCTTCTCCCAATTCTCGCTCTACTGCCTCAAACAATTGCTGTTTCGCTTCACCGTAGCCCATTCCACCCGCTCGGTAGCGCTCTGCCAAAGTGGCTTGTTCTTCTACCGTGGCGAAGTGTCGATAGAGTTGGAAGATGTTGCACTGGTCAGGATCTTTAGAATCTTCCACTCCAAGAGAGTCGGTCTGAATCCGCATGATTGATTTACGAACCTGCTTGGCAGGAGCAAACAAGGGAATCACATTGTTGTAGGACTTGCTCATCTTCTGACCATCCAGTCCTGGAATCGTTGCCACCTCTTCCCCAATCAGTGGCTCAGGCACCACCAGCACATCCTCTCCGTAGAGATGGTTGAAGCGCAGGGCGATATCACGAGTCATTTCCAGATGTTGTTTCTGGTCCTTGCCAACAGGCACAAAGTTCGAGTCGTAGAGTAGAATGTCTGCAGCCTGGAGGACTGGATAACAGAAGAGACCAAGATTGACTTCCTGCTGCTTAGACTCCGCGTCTTTGAAAGCGTGTGCTCGTTCCAGCAAGCCCTTGGCCGTGATACAGGAGAGGATCCAACTAAACTCGGTGACTTCTGGAATGTCGGACTGGCGGAAAAAGGTGTGCTGGTCGAAGTCCATACCCAAGGCAGCGAACACCGCCACCAGGTCATAAGTATGCCCCTTCAGCTGGGCGGGTTCCCGAACTGTGGTCAGAGCGTGGTAGTCAGCAATGAAGTAGAAGGTGTCGTGCGTTTGCTGCAATTGCAGTGCGGGTCTCAGGGCACCAAGGTAGTTGCCCAGATGGGGAGTGCCCGAAGGCTTAATGCCTGTCAGGGCACGCAAACGGCTCATGCTTCCGTAGCAGCCAGGGAAGCTTCTGCTACCGCAGGGAGAACATTGATGAAACAACGATCATTGCGCTTGCGAGTGAAGCTGACCACACCATCACTGAGAGCAAAGAGCGTGTAGTCCTTGCCAACACCCACGTTTTGACCTGCATGGAAGGTAGTTCCTACTTGGCGTACTAGGATATTCCCTGCCTTAACGATCTGTCCACCAAAGCGCTTAACGCCGCGGCGTTTGCCGATTGAATCACGTCCGTTGCGGCTACTGCCGCCAGCCTTTTTGTGTGCCATGATACTTCCTAGAGGAAAGTTCAGAGATGAAGATCAGGCGCTGATCTCAGAGATGCGCACCAGTGTGTATTGCTGTCGATGGCCCTGCTTGCGACGATAGCCTTTGCGGCGCTTGCGTTTGAACACGATGACCTTGCGATCTTTCATGTGCTCAACCACCTCGCCCTGCACCTTGGCACCAGAAACCACAGGCGTTCCCACACGAACCTCGCCATCATCTGTTTGGAGCAGCAACACCTGATCTGTCTCAAAGGTTGCGCCCTGCTCACTCTGCATGCGGTCCAGCCGTACTACCTCACCAGGCGTGACACGATGCTGACGGCCTCCGGCCTGAATGATTGCGTACATCAGACACTCCTAAAAATTGGAGATTGAAAGTTTCAAAACTTTATAATTTAGAAAAAATCTATTTGGAATACAAGCTTTTTCTAGGCTCAGTTTTCTGCGATTCTCACGAAGACATCTCGCCCATCCCGCTGGTAACTAATGATCTGGGCGGAAGCCTTGCTGAACAGTTCTCCAGCCTCGAAGAACACAACCTGAAAAGGCAGTTCTTCACCTTCCCGCAGGTTACGGTTGATCTCATTGCGTCCGTAGCGTTCCTTGTACTGCTCTCGAATGCGGCTCACACTCCACTCACTTAGTTCCTGATGAGACAGCACTACGCCGGCATATACTACTTGGCTTTCCAGAATTTTCTGGTCGTCATCAAAGGCCAAACCCTTGAGCCGGATCGAGCTGATATTGGAGAAATCTGAAAAATTTGAACGTACCGTTCCAGTCATCACATGAATCGCTTGACGACTGAAATTGTTACGAAATTTTTCAACCCGAAGATTACCAACAAACTCAAACTGGTGTAGTTGCACACCAACCAAACGACTGAGCAAGGGAGAATCAACCATGTGCAGGTAGCCACCTGTCCAGAGGATCAACAAAAGACCCAAGCTTGCCAGTGTACTTACCAAAGTTAGTCGCCCCCAAGGGATGCCAGCTTCTGCTGTGGATTTCTCAAAAACCTGGCTGACCGTAGGAACTTCCTCTTTTGCCTTCGCTTGCTCTGGTGCTGGCCCAGGAGCTGGCAATTGCTTCAGTGGTGGCTTGGACGGTATCTCTGGTTTCGGTGGTATTGGTTTCTTCGGTTTCGACTCCGGCTTTGAAGCAGATTTGACTGCTGGCTTTGTTTCAGGGTTTGCTTCCGCTTTTGGAACAGGTTCAACTGCTGGCTTGGTAGGTGGCTTTGATGCTGCTGTTGTTTCGGGCTGAGTCGTAGGTTTTATTTTTGGAGGCGGTTTCGGTGCTGGGATTTCTGGAACTGCCCCATTGTCCTCAAACAAGGGTGTGCTGCTCTGCTCGTTTGGCTCTGATTTCTCAGGAAATGATTCGTGAATTGCCCTTTCAAAGAGACTTTGGGCTTCTTCTGCTTCTTCCGTAGGAGGTGAATCGTGCAAAAGAGCTTCGGTGTCTTCTTTCTTCGGAGGAGCCTGCTCCAGCAGCGAGGGACTTTCCGAAACGGCAGGCTTGGGAGGTGGAATAAACTCTGCCCCTTGTGTTTTACGACCCGGTGGCAGTGGCACTCCCAGCAAACCACGCAATTCTTGAAGATCTGCTGGATTAGCCGGCTCTGAGTCAGAAATTCCAGCCAGTTCATCAGGGATCTGCAGCTTTTCCTGAGCAGGCGTGGGTGGTGAGGATGGCAGAACAGGTTCCACAGGTGGTGGCGCTGGCCGAGTCTCACTTTTTGTCAGAGTGGTTGAGCGTCGATAGGCAGCTTCCCCTTCTGGACTAGGTCTCAACTCAGGTGTATTGGCTTTGGTCTCACGATTAACAGAAGGTGGACCAGGTAGAGGAATCAGACAATTGCAATGAACACATTGCGATCTATGAGTATCCGGTAGAGCTTCGATAGCAAATTCGTAACGTCGATGACATTCCGGACATTGGATCAGCATGGCGGGCAGCACGAATTGGATACGGGAAGGGAGTCGGCTTTTCGAAGGGGATCAAGCTATCGGAGGTCCCTCAGAGATGCCAGTTTTTTTTAGCTGAATTCAGCATGCTGCTTTCGCAACCACGTTGCCAATTCTATTGGAGAATCAACCACCAAGCGCGCTCCATGCTCCTGAAGTTCTTCAACTTTCCGAAAACCCCAACTAACTCCAATCGGGCAACTGCCCGCATTCGTAGCGGTCTCTATATCGACACTGGTATCTCCAACCAAGCAGAGTGCCCCGACTGGCAAGCTAAGTTCTTGAGCAATCAGTTGCATCCCAGTTGGATCTGGCTTTCGGGGAATACCAGCTTGTTGCCCTCGGACAACTCGGAAAGGCCAAGCTCCAAGGAAATGCTGCACGCATTGTTGTGTAAAGGCATCTGGCTTATTTGAAAGAACCGCCAAGGGCCAAGCGGCTTGAGTCAATTCATCCAGCAAGTTCGCGATTCCAGCATAGAGGCAAGTCTGCCGCTTCCAACCAAGGGCATACTCTTCTTCAAAGGCTTCCAGTAGCCGATCATGCCATTCATCGGAGGCACATGTTTGGGGCACTATCTGCTCCATCAAGCGGCTAGCGCCTTCCCCCACAAAATAGCGATAACGCTCCAGAGGGTGTGTTGGTAGGTCAAATCGTAGCAATGCAGCATTTGCTGCATTGCCAATATCTGCCAATGTGTCGAGCAGAGTGCCATCGAGATCAAAACAAATTGCTTGAATTCGCATTGAGTCCTTCATCAGATTTTTACAAAAAATAAACTTGGTTTCACTGCTAGTGGTAACGAAGATTAACTCACTACTACTGAAAAGACGCTTGACCGTCAACCTCATCTTATGTTAACAAATTTGCTTCTCTTCAATCTGCTTCCTGAAAGAAAGCTCCGACAAATCGAAACTGCTCACATCTCACAAGACTGAAGGCAAAGGGAATGGATTACAAACAAGCGATCATTGAAAACGCCTGGGGTGGCGTGGCGGTAGACTATGGTCTGCTGCATTTCCAATTAGCAACTCCAATCGTAACACTAGTGATCATCTTCATTGTTTACAAATCCCTAAATTCTTTCCTATTCCAACCTGTTTTGCGTACCATTGATCAGCGTGAAAAATTCATTCAGGATCGGCGAGACCGAGTAGCTGTTCTGGCTAAAGAGATTGAGACCCTTGGAGAACAGCTTGATCAGAAACTCCATGTTGCCCGCGCAGAAGTAGCACATGTGATGAATGAAGCTTACGAACAAAGTCACAAGCACCGCGAAGAGACTATTCTGAAGCAACGAGATCTGCTGGAGAAAGAGGCCCGCAGTGCTCATGAACGCCTGATTGCCGAGACGGACCAGGCACGAGCAACTCTGCAACAATTGACGGAAGAATTGTCAGAACGGACTGTGGACCGCCTGCTCAACTAACTTCCCTCCTTGCCGCTCCCCTTTATGGGATTCATGATGAGAAAGGACCGTATAATGATGAAGAGAACCGGCATGTATAGCGTGTTGCTGACTGGACTACTTTGGTCAGCGCCACTCTGGGCTGCTGGAGAAGAAGGACAATCCTCAATGCTGGACTTCTTCTGGAAAGTAGTGAATACGATCATTCTGCTGGCGATCCTCTACTATTTTGCTCGCAAACCCATTAGTAGCGCTTTGGGGAAGTCTGCAGAAGAAGCTAAAGCTACTATCGAGGAAGCACGCCAGGCCGAACAGCGCATCGAAGAAGAATTGACCAAAGCACGTGAAAAATTGGAGAAGGTAGAGCATGAAGCAAAAGAGATGATTGCGAAAGCCAAAGTCACTGCAGAAACTGAGCGTCAGCGAATTCTGGAGGAAGGTGAGGCTGAGGCAAAAAGAATCACTGACTATGCGCGCTTCACCATCGAGCAAGAATTCAAAAAAGCTGAATATGACCTGCGTCGCTGGGTAGCTGGAGTGACCATTGATCTAGCCGAAGAGAAGTTGCAGCAACGTGTCAATGCAGACCAGCAGAAAAAACTGATTCAAGATTTTGTTGATGAATTGCCGAGCGGAGGAAGCCGATGAGCCAAATGGTGATTGCCCGCAGATATGCTTCGGCACTTTCCAACCTTGCCAAGAAAGAAAATAATCTGGAGCAAGTTGGCACTGAATTGCAGGACTTCTGTGATACTCTGCACGAAGCCGCTGAATTGCAGGAAAGTTTGAGCAACAACAAAGTCCCAATGGCGGTGCGCAATAGCATCCTGACAGAAATTCTGACCAAAATGGAATTGTCTACATTAGTCAGTACCTTTCTCCGCTACCTACTCAGTAAACGCCGCCTGACACTTGTTCATGATATTGCTCGGGCGTTCGCCTTGTTGACCCAAGAGGCGATGGGAATTCTTCCCGCAGAAGTCACGGTCGCCAAAGAACCACGCAGCAAAGAGAGCAAAGACCTGCTACAGAAACTGCAGGAACAACTCTCTGCCAGTACTGGCAAGACCGTACAAATCCATGTCTCAGTGGATCCTTCCATCATCGGCGGTATCGTCACACGCATCGGTTCGATGGTGATCGACGGGAGCATCCGCAACCAACTTATCCAAGTCCGTGAATCGATCATCAGGGGTTGAGAGGTTATGAAACTACGAGCCGAAGAGATCAGCGCGATCATCCAAAAGCAAATTGAGAATTTTGATAAGAAAGCGACCAAAACCGAGGTGGGTACCGTGTTGCTCGTCGGGGACGGTATCGCACGTGTCCACGGCTTGGACAATGTGCGAGCTGGAGAGTTGGTCGAATTTTCCGATGGAACAACGGGCATGGCCCTCAACCTTGAGGAAGACAACGTTGGTATCGTAATCTTCGGTAGCGACTCAGGCATCAAGGAAGGAGACGAGGTGCGCCGCACAGAGCGTATCGCTGAGGTTCCTGTCGGAAATGCCTTGCTTGGGCGCGTTGTTAGTCCGCTTGGAGAGCCAATTGATGGTAAGGGTCCCTTGGGTACAGACGAAACCCGCCTGGTTGAAGTCATAGCCCCAGGAATCGTTACCCGAAAGTCTGTTCACGAACCGATGCAGACAGGACTCAAGGCTATCGACTCCATGGTACCAATTGGACGAGGTCAGCGTGAGTTGATAATTGGTGACCGCCAGACCGGCAAAACAGCAATTGCCATTGACACGATCATCAACCAGAAAGGTGGCGACGTTATCTGTATCTACGTCGGTATCGGACAAAAGCGATCCACCATGGCCCAGATCGTTCAACGTCTGGAAGACGCTAATGCGATGGACTACACGATTATTGTTGCTGCGACAGCCTCCGAACCTGCACCCTTACAGTTCATTGCCCCCTACTCTGGGGTTAGCATGGGTGAGTACTTCCGAGACAAGGGTAAACACGTCCTTTGCATTTATGATGATCTTTCAAAGCAAGCAGTTGCTTACCGCCAGTTATCACTGCTACTTCGCCGCCCACCAGGACGCGAGGCTTTCCCTGGAGATGTGTTCTACGTTCATAGCCGTCTGCTTGAACGAGCCTGCAAGCTCAATGACGGGCTTGGCGGTGGCTCCTTGACTGCATTGCCAGTCATCGAAACTCAAGCAGGTGACGTATCCGCTTACATCCCAACCAATGTGATTTCGATCACCGATGGTCAGATCTTCCTCAGCACAGATCTCTTTAACTCTGGGGTAAGACCTTCAATCAACGTAGGTCTATCTGTTTCCCGAGTAGGAGGCGCCGCTCAGGTCAAAGCTATGAAAAAGGTTGCTGGTACACTGCGACTGGATCTAGCCCAGTTCCGTGAAAAAGAAGCCTTTGCTCAATTTGGAAGTGATCTTGACGCATCAACTCAACGGCAGTTAGCCAGAGGACAGCGTCTTGTAGAAGTACTCAAGCAGCCACAATATTCACCAATGCACTGGGCTGATCAGGTCATGGTGATATTTGCTGCCACCAACGGCTACCTGGATAATATCTCTGTGGCTAGCATTAGCAACTTCGAGACTGGCTTTCTACAGTTGATGCACGGGCAGTATGCGGACCTACGTAATCAACTTATCGAAACCCAGAACATTGACGCTGTTCAGGATGGCCTGAAGAAGGCTCTCAGCGAGTACGTCGAAACATTCCAGGCAGCCTGAGTGCTAAGCTATCCTGTGCCCGGCTTACAGCTGGGTACACTTCAACGTGAGATCTGATGCCCAGCCTCAAAGAAATCCGCAATCGAATCACTAGCGTCAAAAAGACGCAGAAGACCACTAGCGCGATGAAGATGGTCTCCGCTGCTAAGCTGAACCGAGCTGAAGACACTATCCGACGCGCTCGACCCTATTCAGTAAAGCTGAGAGAAGTTGTCTCTTCTCTCTCCGGCAAGTTAACGCCAGATGACAATCCTCTTTTTCGAGATCAAGCAGGGGAGCGTGTCGCCGTAATCCTCATGACCTCAGACCGAGGTCTCTGTGGAGGTTTCAATGCTAATCTTTGTAAAATGCTGGCCCGAACTCTCCATGAAGAGGGCATAGATAGCGCAGAGATGCACATCGTTGGAAGGAAGGGTCGAGACTTTTTCCGCCGTACCAACCACCAGATTGCAGCAGACTATCCTGATGCTAGACCAGAACACTATTTAGATATTGTCTTCACAGTACTTGATGGGTTGACCACAAGATTTGCTGCTGAGGAATTAGATAAAGTCTATCTGGTCTTCAACGAATATAAGAGTATCTTAACTCAAGAGCCAACCATCCAACCCTTGCTGCCGATCAGACCGCTCGAAGACGCAGAGGAAGAAGGGGAACAGGAAATTCTCTTCGAACCTTATATCGAAGAACTCATCGGCCCCTTGGTTCAGCAGTATATACAGAATCAAATGTATACAGCTTGGTTAGGAACCTTGGCCGGAGAACACGCAGCCCGAATGACAGCGATGGACTCTGCCACCAAGAACGCTGGAGAAATGATCAACCAGTTGAATCTATATTACAACCGTAGTCGTCAAGCCGCGATCACGAAAGAACTAATCGAAATCATCAGTGGTGCTGAAAGCTTGTAAGCTGAGCCACTGAAAATGAAGACCCTCTTGCCAGAGATAGGAAATGAGCGTAGGTAAGACCACCCAGATCATGGGTCCCGTTGTGGATGTTATGTTTGAAAGCGGAGAGTTGCCCGAAATCTACTCTGCTCTCGAAATCAACCTTGAAGATAATTCAATTCTAGTTTGCGAGGTCCAACAACACCTTGGTGAAAACACTATCCGTAGTATCTCAATGGGTCCCACCGAAGGTTTGGCCCGTGGTATGGAGGCTAAAAGCACAGGTAAGCCAATCCAGGCACCTGTAGGCCGCGAAGTGCTGGGACGAATCATCAACGTCACCGGTGAGGCCGTTGACGAGATGGGGCCAATCAATAATAAGGAATTTTTACCGATTCACCGTGAACCACCAACCTTCGAGGAACAAGAGACGAAGGCAGAGATGTTGGTCACCGGGATCAAAGTTCTGGATCTGCTCTGCCCGTTCCTCAAGGGTGGAAAAATTGGGCTATTTGGTGGTGCTGGCGTAGGCAAGACGGTTGTCATCATGGAGTTGATCCGAAACATCGCTGCTGAGCACGGTGGTTTCTCAGTCTTCGCTGGCGTAGGTGAGCGCACCCGAGAAGGCAATGACCTCTGGAACGAGATGAAGGAGTCCGGAGTACTTGACAAGACTAGCCTCGTCTATGGCCAGATGAACGAGCCCCCAGGAGCCCGTGCACGAGTAGCTCTAACCGGATTGACCATCGCGGAAAATTTCCGCGATGCTGAGGGAGCTGACGTATTAATGTTCGTCGATAACATTTTCCGCTTCACTCAGGCTGGTTCTGAAGTATCCGCTTTACTGGGTCGAATTCCATCTGCGGTAGGTTACCAACCAACACTCTCGACTGAGATGGGGAACCTACAGGAAAGAATTACTTCGACCAAGAAAGGCTCCATTACCTCCGTACAGGCGGTCTATGTACCTGCAGATGACCTGACAGACCCTGCACCAGCAACGACCTTCTCCCACCTGGATGCAACTGTCGTTCTGAGCCGTGCGATTGCTGAGTTGGGCATCTATCCAGCAGTTGACCCTCTGGATTCAACCTCTCGCATCCTCACACCAGATGTTCTCGGTGAAGAGCACTACCAGACTGCACGAGGAGTCCAGCAGTTACTACAGCGCTATAAGGACTTGCAGGACATTATCGCGATTTTGGGGATGGACGAACTTTCGGAAGACGATAAGGCTGTTGTTAACCGCGCTCGCAAAGTTCAGCGTTTCTTGTCTCAGCCTTTCTTCGTGGCAGAGATTTTCACCGGTTCAGCAGGTCAGTATGTTGATATCGCTGATACCGTCCGTGGATTTAAGGAAATTCTGGAAGGAAAGCACGACGATATGCCCGAACAAGCTTTCTATCTGGTTGGTACGATTGAGCAAGCCCGCGAAAAGGCTTCGAAAATGGCTGAAGCTGAAGCAGCCTGATGATCACTTCTTTGAAAAGGCACCCTCATGGATAAGCTGCAACTGGAAGTGCTCACACCCGGCCGAATCCTGCTCGAAACCGAAGCAGACCACGTCGTTCTGCCTGGTTCGATGGGAGAGATGGGGATTCTTCCACAACACATTCCTGTCGTCACCATGCTCAACGGTGGTGTCTTGAGCTACTTCGTTGGACAAAAACAAAGCTACCTAGCGCTCCAAGGAGGTTACGCTCAAGTTGACAATAACCGCGTGACTGTGCTGGTGGAACGAGCTGCTTTCGCTGAAGAAATTGACGTAGTGGTAGCGGAGCAGGACGAAAAAGATGCTGCAGAGCACCTCAAACAACTACTGAGTAAATCCTCTTCACGAGCATCAGAAGAGGATGAAGAAGTAGAACGCAAGCGTGCTGCTGCTTACGAAGCCCAGTTGCTCTGGGCCATTGCCCGTCAATCTGCATCTCAGCACAAGTAATTTGTCTTTAAGCATCTCCTAGCTCTGGGAGATGCCCTCCTCACCCCATTTGGCTTTCCTGCTTCTTCTTCCCCAACAAGAACACTTCTACGCTCTCCGATCGAGAACTTTTCGGCTTACAGATTTTGACTTCGGTAAACATTTGCCGGAAATCCTGTTGAAGCTGCTGGAAGGGTTCTCCCTGGAAAGCCTTGACCAGCAAGCATCCTCCTTTACTCAGATGTTGTTCTGCCAACCATAAAGCATGTTGATTCAGTCCATAAGAGCGATCTGCATCAGCAGAACGAACACCTGTGGTCTTTGGAGCCATGTCGCTTAGGATGACGTCGAAAGGTTTCTCCCACCAAATACCACTACGATCAAGCTCGTAGATATCTGCCTGCAGCACTTCCACCTGTGGCGGTAGACTGATCGCCACAGCTTGCAGATCAATCCCTAGCAAGCGTCCACTCTCGCCAATCCGCCTTGATGTGTACTGTAACCAAGATCCTGGCGCACAGCCTAAATCAAGCACCTTCTGACCACGCTTCAGCAACTGGTGACGCTGGTCAATTTCCTCTAGTTTATACGCTGAGCGGGCAACGTAACCATCCTTACGGGCCTTGTGAAAATAATGGTCCTGAACCTTCTTCATGATCGATTAGTTCTACCAGATCGGGTTAGCATTTGCCTTTTGAGTCCGCTTGACGTAACAATTCTCGTCTCGTCGCAAGACCGTCCTATCCAGGAGGAGGCCCCATGGACTTCAAAGTGGCTGGTTTGAACCCTGCAAGTTTTGCAGAAACCCTAGACTTCCAAAAATCCTCGGCCGAGGTAGCTCCCATCTCCCTGCAAGATATCCGCTCATTACGGCAAGGCTTTGAGCGGGAAGCTGAGCCATTGCGACCCGTATTGGGAGCTGCAGAGCATCAGTCGATGCTGATTGCCATGTATGAAGGCACAGAACAATTGCTCAACAGGCGTGTTCCAGCCTTTGCGGTTCACGAATATCTTGAAGGTCTAAAAGGAAGCGCACAAGAACTGCGCAACCAGGGACTGGCCAATCAAGAATTTCGGCAACAAATCTTCAAGCAATCACGACTTTCTCTGCACTACGTTCTCAATCAGGGATAGCCATACTAAGCCTTGTGTTCCCGCAACGGCTAGCTACTCTGTAATTTGTTTGTCGTTACACCTGATTGACCGGAGTGATGCTTCTCTATTTCTCTACCCTGGTTTCCTGTTCCATCAACGAGGTCTGGGAGAGGTTTGACCAAGATCTCTTCCTATCATTGAATCCTCCATTTCCACCGGTGCGTCTGCTGCGCTTCGATGGTTGTCGGCAAGGAGACGAAGTCCACCTTGAGCTGGGATTTTGGCCTCTACGGCAATCGTGGGTCAGCTTGATCACCTCACAACAAAGCAGCACAGAGAAAATCGTTTTTGTTGATGAAGGTCAGCAGCTACCCTTTTTTCTGCGCTCCTGGCGTCATGAACACCGGCTGGAACAGCAGAAAGACCACACAATAATCATTGATGCAATTGAGTACCATGCCCCTATCAGACTGCTTGAATGGATCCTGTGGCCAATCTTATGGTGGCAGTTCCGCTATCGACAACCAGTCTACCGACGCTATTTCAATAAAGAGTAGACGAGCTAACAGCAGACTGCTTCGTCTGGTTTTGCTGATCTGTGGATGCTTCTGCTGCCTACCCAGCTCTCTTTGGGCGACTCAAGGTGTGACATCAAACGAGATTCGCATTGGCACTCATACGGCAATGAGTGGACCCGCTGCCACTTGGGGATTAGGAGCTGTCAGAGCCTTACGCTTTCACTTTGCAGAAGTCAATGCAGCGGGTGGCATTCATGGACGCCAACTACGACTGATCGCTGAGGATCATCAATATCAAGTTGTGAGAGCTCGTCAAGCAGCCAATAAGCTCGTACTTTACGATCGGGTCTTTGTTATGCTAGCCGCCTTGGGAACCAGCATGAATCAAGTTGCCTTGCCACTACAAGAAGAGCACGATGTGGCCAACTTGTTTCCATATACCAGTGCCCGCCTGATGTCGGAACCGTTTCACCCACTCAAGTTTACAGCCAGCGTATCGTACTTCGATCAGGCACGAGCCTTGGTTCGTCACTTTCACCAACAAAAACTACAGCGTTTCTGCTTAATGCACCAGAATACGGACTATGGCCGTGAAATGCTGGATGGGGTGGAAGCTGGATTGCAGGAATTGGGGATGTCACTGACTGCTGTGGAGACACACAGCCCGACAGAAACAAACTTTCTCAATACCCTACTTCGCCTGCGGGAAGCTGACTGTGAAGTTGTTCTATTGGGAACCATTCTAGGGGATACTATCCGTATCTTGCAAACCCGACAATCTCTGCAGTGGGATGTAACGATGGCTGGTAACGTCTCCGCTTATGATCAAATCATAATTGACCGTGCAGGAACAGCGGCAGAAGGTTTTCTAGCAACAGCATCTATTGAAATGTTATATCCTGAAACATTAACTTCTTCTGCTGCACAAGATTTCTTCACAAAATATCAGGCTGAATATGGAGAATCTCCAAACAACGCTGTGCAGATGGCTTACTTTTACGCCCGTATTCTAACACACGCTCTGCAGTTGGCTGGACCAGAACTAAATTCTGAAAGGCTGACTTCAGCCCTTGAATCGATGAACAACTATCAGGACGAACTAGGCGGACCAGTTCTACAATTTGGTCCAAGCGATCACGAAGGGATTGAAAAACCATTACTGGCAGAAGTGCAGCAAGGCCAGTGGCGTACTGTCCAATCCGTGATGGACTGAAACGCTTCATGACAACAACCTTGCGTGTTTTATTTACAGGAGGGGGATCGGGCGGTCCAACGACTCCTCTCTTAGCCGTGAATGAAGCCTTAGGAGCCTTGGGCCCAACAGAATCTCGATTTCTTGGCACAACAAGCGGCCCAGAGCGAGCCATGGTGGAAGAGGCAGGCATACCTTTCTATGCAATCCCGGCTGGCAAGCTGCGCCGCTATTTCAGCTGGCAGAACTTCACGGATCCCTTTCGCATTCTAGCTGGTGGAATCATTGGTTTAAAACACTTAGCGCAGTTCAAGCCTCACGTTGTGGTCTCTGCTGGAAGCTTTGTCAGCGTACCTGTTGCCTATGCAGCCCGAGCATTGGGTATCCCTCAAGTGTTGCTGCAAATGGATGTTTTGCCAGGGCTGGCCAACCGGTTGATGGCTCCTGCCAGTTCAGCGCTAGGTTATTATTTTCCAGCCTCTGAGAGAGCCTTTCAACGCATCCCGGAGCGACAACACGTCGGTCCTGTTGTACGCAACTCTGTTTACCAAGGAGATCCCAAACGAGCCAACCAGCGCTTTCAGCTGAATCCTGACCTGCCAGTTTTGCTCATCACTGGTGGGGGGCAAGGTGCCGTTGGCTTGAACAGAGCCATTCAACCACTGTTGCCGACTTGGCAGGAACAATTTCAGGTGATTCATCTGACTGGGCGGGATAGTAAAAACGATCTGGCGCCTGGTCCTCGCTATCAGACCCGTGAATTTGTCAACGAGGGCATGGGTGATCTATTGGCCCGAAGTCAGCTTGTAATTACTCGTGCAGGACTTGGTATTCTTGGTGAGTTGTCGATTCTAGGCAAGGATGTGATCCTTGTTCCTCTACCGAACAGTCACCAGGAATTAAACGCCTCAGCTCTGGCTGAAGCTGGTGCTATCACGCTGCTAAACCAGCAGGAATTGGCTGAAAATGGATCACAATGGTGGTCCAAATTTTGGTCTACCTATCAACCCGGTATCACCGGACAACGAATGCAGTCCTACTGGCCACCGCAAGGCACTACCGTGTTTGCCAGTCTAATTCGCCAACAAGGCCTGCGTGTATCCTAATCTTTGGGAGGACAAGAGATGGAATTGATGTATCAGAACGTCGTAGAAATGATGGATCGCTGCTGCGAAGAATACGCAGATCTGCCGATGTATGGAGCCCCAGTCGATGGCGACTACAACTGGATGACATTTCGAGATTTTGCCAAGACCGTTGCTGAGTTACGAGGAGGGCTGGATTTACTCGGTGTAGGAGTAGGAGATCGCGTGGGTATCATTTCAAATAACATGATTCCCTGGGCGACGATGGCTTATGCAACCTTCAGTGCAGGAGCTGTCTACGTGCCGATGTATACTCAGCAAAACAAAGAGCAATGGCAGTACATCCTAAATGACTCGGGTTGCAAGGTACTCCTGGTCGCTTCTGAAAGGCTATATCACGAAGCATTGACCTGGCGTGGTGAGCTTCTCCCAGAGTTGCAGCATGTCGTGCTGCTGAGTGATTCTGAAGATTCTGAGATAAAAACCTACGGAGGATTGCGTAACAATGGTCAGCAGCGACCTGTTCCTGCCCAATACCCGGACACGGGCGCTCTTTTGGAGATCATGTACACATCCGGTACCACCGGCAATCCAAAGGGTGTGATGCTCAGTCATCTTGGGGTGATCTCTACTTTGCAGGCTGCTAAAGACAGCATACCCTTCCATAAAAGTGACCGCACCCTAGCTTTCCTCCCATGGGCCCATATTTTTGGCCAAATCTGTGAAGTTCATGGTGTAATGATGTTTGGATTTTCAGCTGCTATGAACGAAAACCTTGCCAAGCTAGTGGATGAACTGGGCCAGGTGAGGCCAACCCTGCTCTTTGCGGTTCCACGTGTTTACAATCGAATTTATGAAAAGCTACACCTACAAATCCACAACAAGTCGCCCAAGCTCTACTCTCTGTTCCAGTATGGGTTGACCTGCTCAGCTAAACGACGACATGGTGAGAAACTCTCCATCAAGGAAGCACTAGCTTTTAAACTGTGTGACAAGCTCTTCTTCTCTAAGGTCCGAGCACGTTTGGGCAACCGCTTGCGGATGGCTTACAGTGGCGGAAGTGCGCTAAACCCAGCGGTTATTGAATTTGTCCAGAATATCGGTGTCACCCTCCTCGAGGCCTACGGACTGACCGAGGCAATTGTCTCCGCAAACTCACCTGACTTTCAGAAGACTGGCGCTGTTGGCAAGCCCTTACCAGGAGTGCGCGTTGAGATTGATCGTTCTGTGACCACGGCCAATAAGCAGGATGGAGAGATCATAATTCACGGTGCGACTATGATGCTCGGCTACTATAATTTGCCAGAGGAAACCGCCAGCGTTTTTACTACTGAGGGTGGCTTCCGAACTGGAGACATCGGACATATTGACGAGGATGGATTCCTTCGGATCACTGGGCGAGTCAAAGAGATCTACAAGCTGGAAAATGGCAAGTACTGTGTCCCAGCTCTAGTGGAGGAAGCACTCAAGCTGAGCCCATTCATTAATCAAGTGATGATCTACGGCTTCCAGAAACTCTACAACGTCGCGCTAATCGTGGTTGAAGTCGACGCCCTGAAAACCTATGCGTCTCGCAACAATATTGCTGGCACGTTGGAAGAATGGCTCGAGGATGAAGAGATTCTCAAGCTCTACAAGCAGGAGCTCCGTAAATATGCAGCAGACTTTCAGGACTATGAGCGGCCCAAGCGCTTCCATCTACTGACCGAAGAGTGGACTGTGGACAACAATCTGATCACCCCAACCCTGAAGTTGAAGCGCAATCGCGTCGAGGAGCGCTTTCAGGAAGAACTGACAGGAATGTACTGATTCAAAGCCATTGGCGGAGCGCAGACCAGATAGGTTCACGCCCAGACTTGTCTAGGGAGGAATGTGGCAGGGGGTCCTGCTCCAGCTGGAGAGTAGTTCGAACTTGCTGAAGATGACTGCGGTACTGGCTCCGCTTGAGCTTATCCATCTTGTTGGCCACAACTAGGACGGGCCGCTGGTAGTGATCCAGCCATGTCTTCATCTGGCGGTCATGCTCTCCTGGTTTGTGGCGGACATCCACGATTAGCACGACACCTCGAAGAGTGGAACGCTCCCCAAGATAGGCTTCAATCGTTGCCTGCCAACCAAGACGCACTGCTTCGGGCACCTTCGCGTAGCCATAGCCAGGCAGATCGACCAGATGAAACAGCTCATTAATACAGAAAAAGTTGATCAGCTGGGTCTTACCTGGCGTAGAACTGGTCTTGACCAGTTGGTTGCGCTGCAGCAATGAATTGATCAACGTGGATTTGCCCACGTTGGATTTTCCAGCAAAGGCAATTTCTGGAAGGCTTGGATGTGGGAATTGCTTGGGTTGTGCTGCACTGGTAAGAAATTCTGCTGAATGAATCTTCACTGTTTGTCTTCCGTTCCGATCTCACGAATCGTCACCTTGTCGGTGGTCTCCTCTGCTTCCTTCTCCGGATCTTCAAAATATTCCGCAGGAATTTCAAAGTGATGGACCGCCAAGGCTTGTAAGCGATCCTGACTACAAACCGCCTCATCTCGGGCCAAATCAAAGTATAGCAGAACGGTCAGGATTGAAGCATAGGGATAGAAAATCAAGGCAGTCAGGTACTGTGTCCAGCGCAAGGCAGCCTGAGTTTCTGCACTTCCCAACAACTTGACGAGGTCTTCTCCGTCCGCTGCCATGGGATCTGTTTGCAACAAGGCACTGAAATTGATTTCCGGCAGGAACAGTTGGAGCAACACGATAAAGAGCAATAACTGCAGGATCATGGCGACAACAACGACACCAAAAGCTCGTTTCAACCGGTTACGAGTCAGTTGAAAGCTACGCACCAAGGCAGGAAGTCCCCGTAGCTCTTCAACTACACAGACTGGTTGGGCAATGGTCAGAAAAACAAAGCTACTCAGCCAGAGCGTCACCAATACAACGTTCAACGGTGTCGGTGCCATCAATCCATAGAATCCGAGGATTGTCAGCAAGTACTGTAGGATCCCGACATGCAGAGGTCGCAAGACAGCGCGACTGCCCAAACGGCGTAAAATCTTCACAGTGGGAAAAACGCCCGTGAACAGTAGGGAGAGTAGTCCAAGGGTTGCTCCTGCTTCCAACAGTCTCATCAGCAGGAAAAAGACCACGCTCTCTCCCTGATCTACTCCGCTCAGGCTGAGCAGTAGCGCTGGAACCAGTAACACCAGGGTCAGTCCCAACAAAGGCAAGAGATGCGCGCGATAAATCTGCCAACTCTGAACAAAGAGCGAACCAAGGGTTGGGGCAGCAGGTATGAGACTCATACGCAATTCATTACGGATAGCAATACGTTGTCAGTTAAGCAGCAACAGGAGAGGTCATGACCTCAGAACGGCCATCGCTGGTGCAGACGAAAAAGAGTACAAAAAACAAAGTTATACCTCGATCCCAGCTTGCTTTACAAGTCGAAGCGTCTACGCAGACCCTGCCAGACGAGTCAGATCTGATCATCCACGAGTTGAATCAGAAGCTGAACTCACTGCGACAGCAGCTGGTTAATTACGAAAGCCAACGTCAACAAGCGAATGGCCCTAGCTCACGACAATTGCGGGCCCAACTGGCCAAGCAGGAAGCCCAACTACAGGATCTTCAGGCCGAACGGGCAACGGTCAATTACCATGCTCGATCTCTACCACAGACCTTCTCTGCTTTGCGTAAACCAGCCTCTCAGTTGGAGGAGCAAGTCGGTCAACTGCTGGAGAGAATTCCTGACCCAGAGGTTCGCAAAGCCCTGGAGCACTGCCGTCAGTTGGCCAAGCAAATGCTGGATGACACTGATACTCAGCAACAGGAACTGGAAGAGATCCATCAGGACTATCAACCTGAACGCAGAGCAGTCAATCTGTTGAAATTCTTTCGGGGAGTTGCTCGGCAACACACGCAGCAGAGTCGACACCCACTGCGGCTCTTTGCTTCGACTCGACTTCCCGATGAGATGCGCCTGGACCCAGCAGGATTCCGGCGGGCCTTGCTGGCCATGCTTCAGGAAGTACGACGCCAAGCAAATACGGAACCGCTCCAGTTGCTCCTGCAAACCTCTAATCCACGCCAGCAACGAGATGCTCGTATCCAGATTACTGTTAAGATCGATTCCGGCTCCAACTTATCGAAGGCAAAAAACTGGGGAGATTATCTGGCGCAGCGAATGAGTGAAGCGGATGGGAGTCCAGAGTTGTTGATCGGGCGCAAAATTATCTACGCCCATGGAGGAAGGATCAGCTTACGCCGAGAAGAGGACCAGGTCGTTGGGTTGGAAGTAAGCCTTCCGATGGAAACAATGACTCACAACGTTGTGCCACAGATCGCGCTGTCCACGGATACAAAGACCCCCACAAGCGGTGATTCCTGATAGCTCTGTTAAGTTGTGGCAGCTCCGTTCGTTTTGCTAACAGTAGAATCTGTTGTGCTCGCGGTAGTGGTTGATTCAGCTTCCTTGGCTTCAGCAGCCGCTACATTTTCCTTGCGTGCAGCCAAATCTTCCTGCCCCTTCTCAAACGCATTTGCCACTGCTTCCAGCTTGTCTCCGGTGCTCATCTGAGAGAGCTTCAATGAACCGAACTTGTTGGCTACTCCACCGAAGTTATTCTCAAAGTCTTTCTTGATATCCTTCACCTCGAGATCCCGCTCAATGTTATCCATCTCGCTCTGTACGGTGTGACGAATATCGTTGGTAGCTCGTTTGAGTTCAACAAGCCCCTTGCCCACGGAGCGCATGACTCCTGGAAGCTGTTTGGGTCCAATGAAGATCAGCGCAATCACGACAATGATGACTAATTCTGGCAGACCGATGCCAAACATGAGATTCTCCTCCTAACGGTTATCAACAAGACGTGAACTTATATCCTGCTTAACGAGGAAAGGCAAATGCCCAATGACGACTTTCTGGCAGTTCTTGATTTTGGAAGCCAGTACGCCCACCTGATTGCCAAGCGAATCCGGCACTTCGGGGTCTATACCGAAATCTTTCCACCCTCTATTGATACAGACCGCCTTGAGGCTGCCAAGGGCATCATCCTTTCTGGAGGACCTGCTTCTGTCTTTGCTGAGGACGTGCCTGCCTTCAATCCAGAAATCCTCAACCTCTCTCAGCCCACTCTTGGCCTCTGCTACGGCCACCAACTGATGGCCAAACATTTCGGTGGAAGTGTAGCCAACACGGGACAGGGAGAGTTCGGCAAAGCTTCTCTGCGTCAACTGAACCCTTCTCCCCTATGGAAAGATGTTGCCGACAACTCCCAGGTCTGGATGAGCCACCAGGATAGCGTCACGGAGCTTCCACAGGGTTTCCAGGTGATCGGTGAAACCATTGCAGGGAGCCTGGCTGCTCTGCAGCACAAGGAACGTCCGCTGTTTTCCCTGCAGTTTCATCCAGAAGTCACTGACACACTGGCAGGCACTCAGATTCTCAGCAATTTCGTGGAACTCTGCAAGGCACACCCTAGCTGGAGCATGGAACGCTTCATTGAGCAGACAAAGAATGAGCTTCAACAGCAAGTTGGTGAGCACAATGTGCTGATGTTCCTCAGTGGTGGCGTGGACTCTTCGGTTGCCTTTGCTTTGTTAAACGAAGCCCTAAGCAAGGAAAGGGTGCTCGGGCTCTTTATCGATAATGGCTTTCTACGTCTGAATGAGACTGAGCAAATTCTCCAACGCTACGAACAACTAGGTTATGACAATGTGGTTGGCAGAGACTACAGCGAGGCTTTTCTGGAAGCAATCGCCGGTGAAGTGGACCCACAACGGAAACGACATCAGGTTGGCAACACCTTTTTAGCAGTACGGGGAAAACTACTGGAAGAATTAAAATTGAATCCGGACGAATGGCTGCTCGGACAGGGCACACTTTATCCGGACATCATCGAATCTGGAGGCACCGAACACGCCAAGGTGATCAAGTCTCATCATAACCGAGTCGATGCAATCCAGGATTTGATTGCCAAGGGTCAAGTTGTTGAGCCACTCAAAGAACTCTACAAGGATGAGGTGCGACGCGTCGGGGACCTACTGGGTCTGCCCAAAGAAATCGTCTGGCGCCATCCGTTTCCTGGGCCGGGTCTTTCAATCAACGTCCTCTGTTCCCGTGAAGATACAATCCTGCAACCCGAACACAAGAAAACACTGGACACACTGCACCAGTATCTACCACCCACTCAGGCTTCTCTACTTCCAGTACGCAGCGTAGGTGTACAGGGAGATCAACGAACCTACACAGAGCCGGCTGTGCTGCTCGGCCCAACAGACTGGGAATGGCTTGAGAACAATTCGATTCGACTGACCAATCAAGTACGTGCGATCAATCGGGTCGTGGCCTATCTTCCTCTTCAACCAACAGAGCAGCTACCCAACTGGCGTGCCCGCCGTGCTTTCTGCGACAAGCCTCGTCTGGACTTGCTACGTGCTGCTGAGGCTCACGTCAGTGAAACCTTCGCCAATCATGGCTGGCTGGGGCGTATCTTTCAATTGCTGGTGATCCTGTTGCCGATTTCTCAGGATGGTCACCAAGATAGCATCGTACTACGTCCGGTCATCTCTGAAGATGTAATGACTGCGCGCTTTGCCCCTGTGGACTGGCAGGTTCTCCATGAACTGTTGCCACAACTCTACGCTCTGGATGGAATTGACTCTGTCTTCTTCGATATCACTCACAAGCCTCCTGCTACGTTTGGGTGGGAGTAGTTATTTTAAATTAAATAACTGATTTTATTTAATTTTTAATTTACACATAACTTTCACTCAAACAAAAATTCATTGTTCTTATTGGCTTTTTCTCGTACAGTTACACAGAAAGTAGCACACTTGCGTGACTACTAATTGGAACGGTAACGCATTGGAGGACAGATGCCACTGAAGAAACGAGATTTTAAAGAAAATGAAATACCAATTTTTGATGACGCCTGTATCTACAAGCGTGGAGACTATTGGCAATTTCGTATTTGGTTGGAGCGAGAAGGCAAGTATGCACGTAAGAGTTTGCGCACACGCAGTGAGGCAACTGCTGTAGAAAGAGCGCGGCAGATGTACTTGGAAATCTTTTCTAACCAACAACAGGGTAAAACCTATTTCAGTCTTACTGTCAAAGAAGGGGTTCAGAAGTACTTGGAAGCCAGGAACGTTGATGTAGAACTAGGACTAATAGTACGTGATAGGTACGTCACCATACGCAGTCAGCTGAAGCATTGGTTAGATTTTATTGGGAAAGACAGCAAACTGAAAGAGTTGGAAAGGACAGACTGTGAAGACTATTTCCAGTATCGCAACAAGAAAACTAGAGGTACTGTCAAAAATTTAACTGTGCAGCATGAGCAGAGTACTATCAATGCGTGTGTAAGGTGGCTGAATAAAAAGGGAGAGACTCATATTGAAAGTTTTGACTTTAAAAAATTACCACGCATTGACAGAGGCAACGAAGCAATACGCAGAGCAACACTAACAAATGAAGAATATGAAAGGCTGACTCGTGCGATGCGTTCATATTGTGCAAAAAAGAACAATAAGAACGATGAATCAGAGATACTTCTGAGAAAACTAGTCCAACACTATGTACTGATTGCTTCAAATAGTGGATTGAGAGTCGGTGAGCAAATGCAACTGAAATGGAGTGATGTAAAGGTTGAAGCACACAAAGACAAAACAGGTGAGCCTGTCAGGCTAGCTCGCATTCATGTTCGTGCTGAAACTAGTAAGGTAAGGACAAGCAGAATTTTCTTGTGTCGCAATGGGCATTATTTCGAAAGATGGAAGGAGATTGCTGGACACGCAAATAAAAACGGTCTCATCTTTAGCGTGGATGGTGAGAAGCCAATTACTAAACGCCAGCTACTCTACCATTTCAAAAAAATGGTTGAACTAGCAGGAATACCAGATTTAAATGAGCGTGATATTGTCCCATATAGTTTACGGCACTTTATGATAACACAGAGGATTATGAGTGGCCTGAGCTACAGACAAGTTGCTGATATGTGCGGGACAAGCGTGGCACAGATAGAAAGGACCTATTACCATCTCAACGATGAAATCCGCCTTACCAATGCTGTCGCTGACTTCAGGCGACGTGAGGATGGAACTATTGAAGCCATCTAGCGTCTATAAATCGTGTTAACACGATTCCCTCCATCTCAACCCAATACTGCGCCAGATTCTGGCAATCCCATCAAATCAACAGAAGCTGCCCTAGTCTGCGTACTCAGATCTGCTAGCTACACTTGCATACCCTTCCTTCTTGCTGCTCACTTATGCGATTCCTCCAAACACCAGAAACCAGAAATAAGTGATATTTTGGAGGATTACCCACATGTGTAGTACCAGCATCACCCAAATTGAGTAGCCCTACTAACATTTGAATGACACAATGCGCCTCACCAATGCAGTGGCTGACTGTAGAGTGGAAAAGGATGGGACGATTCGTGTGGTTTGAACTGTGGTGAATCGCGTTGACACTATCACAGTAACCAACTAAAAAAAATAAATTTCAGCTAACTAAATGATAATTATGTCTAATTAAATGAACCTCTATCTATTTCTAATAATAAATTCGGACTGATAAAATTTATTCACTCTAAAATCTCTAAATTAATATGAAGCAGATAAAACGATTGCTGAGATATAGTTATAAATTTATAACTAATCAAAAATATAGAAATCATGTACTCGATGTGATTGAAAGGCAGACAAAAAGAGAGAAATATGAGAATAATGAAATAGATTTTGATTTAAAATCTTTACAATGGTTAGCAAATAAATCATTTTTTATGATAGGTGGTTGTGAGTTAACATATATGAAAGAACGTATCGAGTTTCTAGGAGCGGAATGTTACCATACATTTGACACAGGAAGTGCGACTGATCTAAAATTAGAAATCATGAATCCCAAGACAGAATTATGGAATAGAAAATTTGATTATATAGTATTATCTCAAGTTCAGATTTTTAGAAATTTACTCCAAAAGATACAGTTTGATGGACCTAGTTATCAATTAGAAGAGCAAGAAAAAGATATTTCTCAATTACTAAGTCACTATTCCTGGACTATAGATAGAATTAGAGAGAAAGTTTCTATTCCTATTATTTTGATTACTTCACCTCTAGTATATCGACCAGTCTACGGAATAACAGAGAGTCTTTCATTTAAGAACAGCTATAGTTTAATCGAATTAATATATTTTTACGAGCTAAAAATTTATGATTTAGCAAAGAAAAAAGATAAAGTTTTGATCCTAAACAGCTCAGTTGCACTTGAGCGATTTGGAAAAAAATCTACAATTGAAGATCAAAGTGCAGATGGAGTTTATGAGCATTTTACTCGACAAGGATCAGATGTTGTCACAAATTATCTTTTAAAACAATTATCAGTATTTGAACCAGACATTCAAAGAATCAAGTGTGCAATTTTTGATTTAGATAATACTCTATGGTCAGGTATTTTACGAGAAGATGGTCCACAAGGAGTATCTGTAAGAACTAACCTAATCACAATTATGAATCACTTGACAAATCGAGGAATTCTAATTGGTCTTTGTTCAAAAAATGATGAGGTCGAAAAAAAATATTTGCCATCACTTCTTGGTGAAGATATATATGAAAAACTTATCGTTAAATATTTAAATTGGAAGCCCAAATCAGAAAATTTATTAGATATTTCTAAAGAGCTAAATCTCGGTTTAGAATCAATAGCATTTTTTGATGATAGTGAGTTTGAGAGGGAAGAAGTTAGATCTGCCATTCCAGAAATTCTTGTACTTTCTGATAAAGACATTCTTTCTAGTCTAGACTTAATTGAGTTTCAAATTTTTGGAGGGAAAACAAATAATAGTAAAAGTGAAAGAGTAGTTCAATATCAACAACAAGAATCAAGAAAATTAGAAGAACACAAATTTTCTGATGGATCGTATTCAGAGTTTCTGAAAAGTTGCAATCTGCAAATTGAACTAAGGAATCCGTCATTAGGTGAAATATCTAGAGTTGCAGAACTCTTACAGAGAACAAACCAACTAAATGCTACTCTCAGACGATCTAGTGAAGACGATCTAAAGGACTATTTTACTATAAACGAAAAATATGAAATTATTATTGCTAAACTCAAAGATAAATTTGGAGACTATGGTCTAATTGGTGTTATAATTTCTGAAAAGAAAGACAACTATTGGGAGATTATTGAGCTTGCCTGTAGCTGTAGAGCAATGGGTAGAGGAGTTGAAGCTGCGCTTATTACTACACTTTCAAATCTGGCTTGCAAACAAGTAAACATCTTACAGATAAAATTTATAAACACTGACAGGAATATTAAAATCAAAGAAATTCTTACAGATCATAATTTTTCTCGCACAAATATAATTGATGATGAAGAACTTCTTGAACTTGAATTGAATATTAGCATCAAACCTATCGAAGCATGGCTTGAAAAAATATGAAAATTAAATCAATTTGTAAAAGATTAAAGAAAGATTTGATCCCAAAATCTTTTAAAAAAACGTACTTTGAATTTCTTTTTGATCTTAAAACAAATAATTTTACAATAGCGTCGCTAGAAGAATGCAATGACATAATATTATCAAAATCAAAATTTGCAAAATTAGCGGGATTGCGGCACGATGTTGATATTCATAATATTTCTGGAAATAGAATGTTTTTTCAAATTGAGAAAGATTTAGGAATAACTGCAATATACTATTTTAGAAAGAAAACTGCCCATTCTCATAGAAAATTTATCAATGAACTTTTAGAAAATGGATTTAAGGTAGGATATCATTACGAAGAAGGTTCTGATATTGCTAAGCTTCATAAAATCTCAAGTAGAGATGACTTGTTTTCTCATGTAGAAGAAATTAAATCACTTTTCGCAAAAAATACCGGTGAATTTCGACGTCAATTTAATCCTGATCTTAGTTCCGTTTGTGCGCATGGTGATTGGATTGATAGAAAGTTAAACTTTATTAATTATGAGTTTATAGATCAGGATTTACTTAAGCAATGTGGATTAGCTTTTGAAGCTTATAAATCAGAGATTTTTGAAGAAAGTCAATACTATCTAACTGATACTCAGACTGATCCTGAGAGATGGAATTATGAGGAATTATTACAATTAGATGTTTTATATATACTTACTCATGAGAGAAGTTGGCATTCTGATCCTATTAGTAATATACGAGAAAATTTGGTAAGGATATCCGAATCAATTTCCTATAATCTTCGATTTTAGTATATTTTATAATGCAGAGAAAAACTTAGGTTATACTTCCTCGTGATCAACTATTTCATTTCTACTTCTCACTGAATCGTGTTAACACGATTCAACCTCATATCAACTCAGCCGCTCGTCTCATCTGCTCGTCATTCACATCAATATAGCGTTGGGTTGTCTGAATGCTGGCATGTCCTGCCATCTCTGCTAGCACCCGTACTCCTACTCCCTTGCTGTTGAGTTCTGTTAGCCATGTTCTCCTACCACTGTGACTGGTCGCACCCACTATGCCTGCTCTTGCATACAGTCTCTGTAGGTGCTGGGTTGCTGTGTTGGCGGTGAAGTGTGAGTTCTTCTGTGTGCTGAACAGGTAGTGTTCTCTGCTACTCTGGCAAAGCTCTGATACATATCTCTTTAACTGCTGCTGCATGGTTTTGGGTACGAAGATTCGTCGTGCTCGTTTGGATTTTGTCATTGCTGCAGCCAGAACTATTTCTGATTTGACTGCACCACTCTCATCCACCACATCTGCAACCAACAAACCCGCTACTTCGCCTACCCTCAATCCACACAAGTGCGTGAACAGCAGCATGGTTATGTCGCGCTCCGCATATCTGCTGCCGCCACGTGTCACGTCCAGTAGTCGTTTCAGTTCTTGCTTGGTGAGTGTCTTTGCCTGTGCCATGTGTTCTCCTCAATAAATGTAATGTTTTCATATAAACATAATAATATCTGACATTTATCTTGGGCAACCGATTTGATGAGACAATCTTTCGCTGTGATTTCAAGTGGTTATAGTGAAATGTAAGATTTTCAGTATTTTCTTAAATTTATTCTGAGACAGCAGTCAGACTGGTTTCAGTCATTGTCAATGGGTGAACTGCTGTTTCTGGTTTTGCTGTCCATCTGTTCTGCTTCAATCACAAAACAGGAATTTTCCACTCCTACAGTATCGCTCTGCATCACCTGAGATTGGACTGGCATCCAATCTACTCTGTGTGTTTGATTCATTCGCTCGTTTCCCTCGCTCCCGTTCAAACACACCTTCGTAGTTTCCTTCTCCGTTATTGGTAGAGACTCTTTCAGATTGTGTTTAGTCATAAGGAGGCTATCCGAGCCTCCTTACTTCTCTGAAAAACAACTTCTCTTTCGAGTTGCTACATCAGCCACCGTGTAAGCAAGCCTTCTCAGTGTTCTTTTGTAAACTGAGCTTTGGAGCGGTTGGGCTGTCCCCATCTACTTGCGAAAGTGTTTCCAACGCTACACCAACTGACCTACACGGCAGTCTGTTGATGCACCCAGCTTTTCACCTCAACTGGGCTTATCGTGCTCCTTGTTTTGTTTATCAGCGACTGTGGAGCTGCCGCTGGGTGCGTGCATCTGCTAGACACGCTGTGCTGAAAAGATCTGCTGACCTCAACCCTTACAGTTGGCAAGCTCAATGTCTTTGGTAGTAGCACTATGTGCAGATAAATAACTGTGTAGGACTTTCGTCCGCCTACACAGTTATTTATCAACTTGAGGAAAAAACATGGAGAAATCGGTATTACATCGTGTGTTTTGCTTTCTGAGAGAGCAGGGATTGGCTGGCGAGGAGTGAGTGCTATCTGCGTACAGTCAGATTTAAACGTGCCCAACCCAGTGTATCCAATGTTGCAGTCTGTGCCAGCAAGCTGCACTACTATGCGGAGAGGATGAGAGAGCGTGGCGCACATTCAGATCTGGCAGCACAGTTCTCAGAACTAAGTGAACAGTGCCATCACTACATCAATAAGGAAGCAGAAGCAGCGTGGTTAGCGTTGTGAAATGGGTCCTACACAGTAAAAATTTCAGCGTGCGGAATTTTCTGGTGAGGTACTTACAGATTTGGGGTGGTGATTTCGCATCACCAGGTGTAAAGGTGCGGGAGAGTAGAAATGAGTAATATACTGAAGGGTATACAGCAGGCACTGGAAGCGATACGCATTGAAACGGAGGCGGCTGACTGGCAGCTGCGTTTGGAAATACTGCAGTTGATACTCAGCACAAGTGAATCTGTAGTTGCAGGTGCACGCAAACAGGCAGAACCAGAAGTACGTCAGGTGAAGCAGACAGTACCTGTACCTAAAACAAAGTTGGTGAAACGGTATGTGGATGCAGCACAGCAAACAGATTCTCACAGGCAGAAGCGAGCTGATGTGGATGATGCTGCTAGATTACGGCAGCAGCGACAGCAGTTGGCGGCAGTTCAACCCAGTAAGCCGTTACCTGCACAACAATGATTTCAGAATGCTGTTCTGATTTGACTACAAATTGAACGATTTGAGTGGGGAACTTACCCAGCACATCTTTTCATCCGTCCAGCACAGCAGGCTATGCTGGAATCTCTTCAACTATTGTAGGAGCACTACTAGTACAGTTTTTTTGCTGAGAATCTATAGATTATTTAAGTATCTGTTCAAGATGGATGTTCAGCGCGTCTTCCTCCTCATTCATCGAAGTTATACTGTAATTGTTCAGACAGCACAGAAACAATATTGCCCTGATTGATTATCAGACTAGCGCACGTTGCCAAAATTCATTAGCGGCAGGGGGGATGGACTGTCACCGTCCATAAAATATATTTTGGATGCTGGATCTTTGGAAATAGCCTTCAATGCTTCCAATGCTTGGAGCTTTACATAATTGGGATTACTACCAATAGCACTATTGATCTTTTCAATTTCATAAGCCTGAGCGTCTGCAAGTACCCTCTTTTTCAGAGCTTGCTCTTCTGCAGCTTCACTTTCTGCTTTTGCTAGTGCGACTTTTTGCTGTTGCTCAGTTTTAAATCGCTCTAATTCTGCTTTTTGCTTCTCAACTTCTTGTTCCCTTTCTTTCTTAGATTCAATTGCTTTTATGATAAAAGGTGGGAGTGAAATATCACGAATCAAGACTGCTCCTACATTCACTCCTTTTGGAATTAAGTAATCTTTGAGGCCTTCCAACAATGACGTTTGCATGTTCTGCTGAGTTTCTTCTAGAAAAAAGTCTTCAGCTCTTTTGATTGTTTTTCCTTGCTCTCGCAAAAGTGATCTCAATTTTGGAACAATATGAACACGAAGAACATCAGCAGCCTGCCCAGTTTCTTGTAAGATTTTAGGTGCATTTTGACTGCTCAATTGAAATTGAACACTCACTTGAATCTTTGTTTGGAGTTGATCCTGACTTGGCACATTAGCTTCTTCTAGGTGGGATTTCTGCCTGACGTCATAAAAATACCATTCATAGAATGGATTTACAGGAATATGTAGTCCTTCCTCATACGGATCTTCCTGTACCTCTCCAAAAAGAGTAGCCACTCCAACATATCCAGCTGGCACCTTTTGATACAGAGATGATGCAAACCAAACTAAAACAAGGCCCAAAAGACCTAATACTCCAAGTGAAGTTTTTAATTTATTCATAAAGCCTCAATATAAAATGATTTAAAATAATCAGCACAACAAAATTATTTTTATATTTTTTAGTCTAATTGGATAAATCAATTAAAATATAGCTAAAATTTTATTGTTTAATTATGGTATATCAAATTATATTAATTCACAACTTAAATATATTTTTTTGTATTATAAGCATTTTAATTTTTAAAAAAATCTAGGGAAATATTTTTCCAAAATATAGCAGGTGAGATTCAGGCATTTTTCTGAAATATGGCATGCTTGTGCCATTATCTCTATTTGCATTGTAACTTTATAAATCGTGTTAACACGATTCAGTCGTTAATTGACGACTCCATCTTCTCAAAACACCTGTTCAACAAATCTTTTTCTTAATCCTCAATCTCTCAACTTACCGGTTGTCCATCTCCACCTATGACAGCAAGCTTGACTGTGAACACTTGCTAATAAGGAGGCAACCATGCAACTGTTGAAATCACTCAAGCTCGTCCACTACGAGCACTCAACCCACCGTAATCCACGTCTACATCGCCGTCACAAGCTGCTAACCAAGTTGGATGAACAGCTCCAGCTTGCCAGAAACATCTCCTATCAACCCACCAAAACCCAGTTCGTCGCTGATGCTGAAGGTAATATGCAACAGGTGCAACGTGCTAAACGCATCCGTCGTTGGTGGGCTACCAAAGCTGATGGCACCGTACAACTCACCATCCGTTATGGCAGTAAGCCACTGGAACTGGCGAAGGGTAAGAATGCCGTTGAAATAGCCAGTGAGGCAGAACTGGTTGGAACACTGGAGCAGATACGTGCGGCTATGGAGCAGGGTGAACTGGATGAGCTGATTGAAGCTCAGACAGCTTGGCGAAATCGTGTTAACACGATTAAGGCTGAGAAGCCTAAAATAGAGTTTGCTGATTGACTTGGAAAAAAGTCCTATCTTGCTTATTACACAGCGTGTAACTTATCTCAGCTAAACTATTGATTTAATTTTATATTATTTTATGAATATTACTGAAACTCTCACCCAATTTCTTTACAAAAGTTACACGCTTTAATTTTTTCTAATTTAGATAATTGATTTTAAACTATAATTAATATTCGTTACTACTGGGTGGGAGTAACATTTGACTTCCAAAATCTAGAGTCCCCAGAATGCTTAATTTGGAAAATAATCATCCTAGCCGAGCCTCTATTTCATCACACACTCTCACTTCAAAGTTTCTGCATTGGAGTTTCACTCTCCTGTATGCCTATGGAATTTTGAAGCAAGTCAATGACATTTCCCAACTGGAAGACACTACTCTGCTAGAATTTGAGGTAGTTTTCGCTATCGTCTTTCTGGCAATCGTGATTGTCCGCTACTTCTACATGAGAAGGTTTCCCACTTTGATCGGAGCTCCAGAGAATATTTCAAAAGTACATCTCTGGTTTGCGCGTTTCATTCATGTGGGCATGTACTTCAGTTTGGTGATGCTCCCAGTCTCAGGCCTGATGATCGCTTTTCTATTCTCCCTCGGTTTCAAGGATGGACTCCTGCAAGCCGCAGCAATGGGATTACATGATTTTTCTGCATCACTGAGTTACTGGCTCATTGGGATTCATATTCTGGCCGCAATTTATTCACGTTTGAAAGGAGAAAAGATTTGGCATGCAATGGTTCCATTTTGGATGGAAGACAGGACAATCAAGATACCTGACAGCTTTGTAAAAATAGAATCATTCCTATTTCGTGCTTTAGAAAAAATTCTGAATTTAAATGGGAAAAAAGATGCGAAGGCATGATAGCTATCCAACACAATTCAGGATTTCACCTTTTCCTGGCTAGATCTCAGAAATCATTTTTGTTGAAGAAAACTACAGAGGGTATATTTAGTGGATTATCCGATTCTGAGTGTCTGAACTACGACGGATAAATTCTGTCTTTGGAGGTTTATGTTCTTTGCTGTATTTACCCAAAAGCAACCCGATATCCCATTGCGCGTCTACGAAACCTTTGACGCTGTTAGTTCTGTTCTCACCAAACTGAAAAACGCTGGCAAGAGCGCGTGGGTTACTGAATTAGACCTGCATCTCCTGAGTCACTATACCAATACAATTGACACGGAACTACGGGAAATCTTCGACTACGCCAGGTTTGAGAAGTTCTGACCAAACACACACCACCGATTGAACTCTATTCTTGGTCCAACTGAACGCTCGTCTGAATCGCTATAACACGATTCGAATTCAGTAAGCGCGGCCGTTCGTCGCATCTGGTTATCGCTCATGTCGATATAGTGCTGGCTTGTCTCAACACGAATACGCACTACCACCTACCACCTCAACTAGTCATCACGCCGAGGTCTCCCTCATCTTAGTTTGGCTGACTACCTTCATCTTTCGCTTTAACTGTCTACTCTGGCTAGGCAACCTCGACACAATCATTGATTCTTGGTCTCCTGCTCCAAAAGCTTCTGCTTGCGTTCGATACCCCACTTGTACCCTGCCAGATCACCAGATCCACGAATTACTCGGTGACACGGGACCAGGATTGCCAAACGATTAGAAGCGCAAGCGCTGGCCACAGCACGGGCGGCCTTGGGTTGCCCGAGGGACTGGGCGAGTTGGGTGTAGCTTACCGTTTCTCCAGATGGAATCTTGGTCAAGGCCCGCCACACCTTTTCCTGAAAGACCGTGCCTCGAATATCCAAGGGAAGCTTTGTATCGCTTGACTGTCTTCGATGGGGATCATCAATCTGGGCCACCACCTCAGATATCCATTCTTGCCAATCTTCCTCTGCTTCTTGCAACTCTGCAGAGGGAAAGTTTGCCTCCAGTATGCCCAAGACTTCTTCTTTCTCTGCAAACTCGACCAAACAGATTCCACGATCGGTTGTGGCAATCAGAATACTTCCAAGGCTTGTTTCGCGGTGTGCATAATGAATTGTTTCTCCCTGAGCCCCTTTCTTGTGTTTGCTTGGCATCAGTCCTGGTGTGGTGTTGTCAGCATAAGCTCGTGATGGGCTATCGTAACCAGCTTCATAAATTGTTTGGGTAACATTCTTTGAAGATTTCAATTCATTGCGGAAGCGCTGTTTCCGTAACGCCATCGCATACTGTTTTGGAGACAAGCCAACCTGTGCCTTGAATACACGCTGGAAATGACCCGGGCTGAAACCTGCTGATGCTGCCAATCTGGCTAGATCAAGCTTTGCTTCTGCCAACTCGATTGATTGGCAAGCCTGGGCGATGGCTTTGCTATGCGATGACGATTCTACTTGATCGGGTTTGCAGCGTTTACAAGCTCTATAGCCCGCAGCCTGTGCCTGGGTTGGTGTGTCGTGAAACGAAACATTTTCCCGATTGGCTCTTCGGGAAGTGCAGCTAGGATGACAGTACACACCTGTCGTACGCACTGCGAAAACGAAGATGCCATCCCATGCTTGGTCCCGACTACAAACGGCTTGCCAGCGTTGCTCATCGATCTCTTTGGAATCGTTCCTCTCTCTTTCTTCATTTTGCTGCATATCACGACTCTCGTATAGCCCAAAGCACCTTTAATTGCTTCCAGGGACGACCATCAACCGCTGCCATACCTGCACCGATCAAAGACATTCCCACTAAATGTTTCGGCAGTAGACTCTCATCTAGAAAAGCAATTCCCAGCAGAATGGCGCTGATTGGTATCAGGAAGGTAACCAACAACAAGTTTGTGGCTCCAGCTGTGGCCAAGATTCTGAAATAGAGAATGTATGCTAAGGCTGTCGACAAAACAGCAATCCCTACAAGAGAGGCAATGGCAGCTACGCTTGGCATTGGCAAAGTCCATGGTTGCTCAACCAAGATCACCATCGGTACAAGAAACAAACTAGAGGCGGTTACCTGCCCTGTTGCTGTGACTATCGGCGACACACCCATCGCTTTGAATCTACGCCCAAAGATGCCAGCGAAAGCATAAGAGAGTGCTGCACAAAGAATTGCTACATGTGCCAATAGATTTGCACTTATCCCTGCAAGCACATCAATGCCTATCATAGTGAAGACTCCCAGAAAACCAATAACAACCCCTAAAAAACGACTACCATTCAATTTTTCATCCGAGGTCATAAAATGCACAACTACTACTGTGAATAGAGGTGTCATCGCATTGAGAATTGAGGCAACACCAGAGGCAACTTGTGTCTGTCCCCAAACAATCAAACTGAATGGCACGACGTTGTTCAACATTCCCATCCCACCGAACGCGATCCAAATTCTTGGATTCCTAGGGAACTGTTGACCTGTGACTCTCATCACCAGTAAGAGTGCTATAGATGCTAAGGCGACCCGACCAACCACAATGGTGAAAGTTGGCAGTTCCCTGACTGCTACACCGTTGAAAAAGAATGAGCCACCCCAAAGAATGGAAAGAGCTAACAGCAACCCCCATTCATGAAAATTCATAGCAGTATTGATGGTTGGCTTTGCAGACATGAGTTCACCTACTGATAAAGCATATTGGTTAGGTGAAGTATTCCCTTGGCTATCAAGAAAAACATCCCGTTTCTTGCGATTCAATTCGAAAAGTTAGCTTGGAGGTTGAAGTAGTCAGAGTTTGAAAAAGTCTTGGTACAATAGTGCCTTTGAATTGACCACAATGCCTTTGAATTACTCACGACCTCGAACGAATTTCTTATATTTTTATTTTTTAATTTAAAAATATCAGTTATTTGAATGATGGCATACTGAGTGCTGCTTAATGCTTCGGTTTAAAGGGGAGATGACAGTGGAATTACGCTTTTTTGAAATTTATCGCAGTCCTGAATATCTGCTGCTGTTGGCAGAAGGGATTCTGACTAGCGCTGTACTCACAATCTCAGCTGGTATGATAGGCTTTGTCTTGGCGACCCTGCTGGCCAGTGCCCGTCATCACAGCTGGCCAGTCCTAGGGCAACTATCAGCGGCCTTCATAGAATTTATTCGCAACACACCGCTTATCGTCCAGCTCTTCTTTGTTGCTTTTGGACTACCCTTGCTTCTTGGCTACCAGTGGGCATTTTGGGCCCATGCACTTTTGGCGCTGATCATCAACTTCTCGGCCTACTTTGCAGAAATACTGCGCTCCGGCTTCCTCAGCGTTCCCATTGGACAGCTTGAAGCAGCAAAGACTCTGGGGGTTCCAAGTTTCATAGCATTTTGGAAAATTCTCCTACCTCAGGCGATCGCCACAATGTATCCCTCCCTGAGCAGTCAATTTATTTTTCTCTTTCTAACGACGGGAGTGATTGCCGAAATCGGGGTGCGTGATCTGACGTTCGCAGGCTTATTCATAGACAGTCGAAGTTTCCGATCTTTCGAGGTCTTTTTCACTCTCACAATCCTCTACATTGTGATGGCTCTCTCATTCAAAGGGATTCTTCGGTTGGTATTCATCAAAAAATTTTCATGGTGGTCAGCACCATGAAAGAAATCTTTGTATCCGTCTTTGGCAAGCCCTTTGGGATCGTACTTTTCCAATTACTAGAAGCGACCCAATTTACTATTTACCTCTCGCTGTTTGCCTTCTTCGGAGGTGGGGCAATTGGGATAGTCATTGCCCTGCTTCGCATCTACCCATCACAAAAATCAAGGACTGGAGCGGTAGCCTACATTTGGCTCTTCCAATCAGTGCCTCTGCTGATGCTCTTGTTTCTTTTTGGCCTCGGAATACCACGACTGTTCGGCCAAAATGTAGATCCCTGGATTGCAGCAATTGGAGCTTTGACTCTCTACACATCTGCCTACCTCGCTGATGTCTGGCGAGGCTCGGTAGAGGCCGTGCCAAAAGGTCAGTGGGAAGGAGCACGAGCGCTGGGATTGGGATTCTTCAAGACTCTGCAACTAGTGATCGCTCCGCAGGCAATCCGCAACACCCTCGCCCCAACAGTTGGCTTCATGGTGCAAATCATTAAAGGCACATCCCTAGCCTTTATCATCGGTTTTCATGATTTGATGAGTGTTGGGAAACGCTGGGCCAATGCCCAAGTTAATGGTACCGAACCCTTCGTTATTTTTCCTCTAATGGCATTGATCTACTTTTGCCTTTGTTTTCCGCTCTCAGCATTTTCGAAGCAGCTGGAGCGCAAATTCGGAAGTGTTTCCAAGCAAGACCTTCCGACTGCCGTGTGACTCCTGTGGAGTGCACTTATTTTCTTAACATCATCCGGAGAACATGATGCTCAAGCAAATCTGTAAAAAGTGGTCGCTCAGCCTATCAATGATACTTGTATTGTTGATGACAATGGCTGCAACACCAGCGGTGGCAGAACTGCCAGACATTCTGAAATCAGGAAAAATCCGCATCGCAGTCCCTGAAAACTTTCCGCCTTTCGGATCATTAGGTGAGGAAGGAGAGTATGTGGGCTATGACGTAGAGATTGCACAAATGATCGCAGACGATTTAGGAGTTGAACTGGAACTGGTTCCAGTGACATCAAAACAAAGGATCCCCTTCTTGGAGACCGATCGAGTTGATCTGGTGGTTTCGGTTATGGGGGCCAATCCTGAGAGAGCCAAGTCGATCTGGTTTTCTAGTGCCTACGCTCCATTTTATTCCGGAGCTTTTGCCAAGCCAGACGTCGAATTGGATTCTGTGAAAGGATTCTCGGGAAAAAAGGTGGGAGTGACCGGTGGAACACTGGAAGACTTGGCGATCAGCGCAAATGCTCCTGCAGACGCTGAGATCATCCGTTTCGGCGACAACGCAGCTACCATTTCCGCTTATGTATCAGGTCAGACTGACGTGATTGTCACAGGGAATATGGCTGCACTAGAGATCTCCAAAAACAATCCTGATTTTAATCTGGAAACCAAATTTATCATTGCCAACTCCCCTTGCTATATTGGGGTGAAGAGCGGAAATCTGGATCTGCTGCAGTGGGTCAATGTTTTCATCTTGCACAAAAAGCTGAACGGGAAACTGAATGAACTCTCTTTGAAGTGGCTGGAGCAACCTCTTCCCGAACTTCCTACCCTCTGACATATTTCTACCGAAGCTAAGATTCACCAAGGAACTTGGCTTCGGGTTGCTTTACAAAAAAACTCCTTACCATCAAAATCTCACTACAAACTAGCCCTTTCTGAATTGCTGTTCTGCACATGGGAAGCGTGCTCTCACAATTCCCAGCAGCTATTCACCATACTCGGCATCCGTACATCGTTCACAACGACAAAATACCGGGTTAGCCAAATAATGGCGCTTCCTACTCCCCACCGGCGCCTCTAGATCCTAGTGTATTGTGTTCCATCGAACTAGCCCACATGCGCCAGTAGAGAATAAGCATCTTGCCTGCTCTCCAGCGGGCAGATAAATTTTAGTAAAAGTATTTCAGTCATTCTTACCCTTCGACTCTACTAGCATGTATCTCCCTCCCCATTTTGAAGAAACTGATCCTAGCCAGGTTTATGAGCTGATTGATACGTTTCCTCTGGCTATTTTGGTAGCGCAAACTGAACAAGGCCTGGTAGCCAATCACATCCCACTGATGCTGCAAGGGAAGCAGGAGATGCTTGGTCACCTTGCACTGAACAACGACCTCCATCAACTTCTTCCGTCTGGTAAGGAAATCCTTGCTATCTTTCGGGGAGAGGATGCCTACATTTCACCAAACTGGTATCCCACAAAGCCTATTCATCACAAGCACGTACCGACCTGGAACTATCAGGCAGTGCACGTTTATGGCACAATCCACTACCAAGATGATGACAAATCCAAGCTGGCCGTTGTTGGTAAACTAACAAAGAAGATGGAAGAGCGAACCCATGGTGAGAATGCCTGGCGGATGGCCGATGCGCCCAAAGACTACCTGAATACCATGTTGGCAAATATCATTGCATTCCGGATCGAAATTACGAGGATTCTGGGAAAATCAAAAATGAGCCAAAACCGAGAAACTGTTGATTTTGAAAATGTAGCAAAAGTACTTGCAGAAAGAGGCTCTGCCCACATGGCTGCTCGGATGAATCAGATCAGCGAAACCCGAGAAAAGGAATGAGCGTTCAGTGAGCCCAACCACAAAGGTAGTAGTGTGAACAAGGACAGGATTGTCATCAGGCAAATTCAATGCAGTGAAGCTGACCATCTATTAGATGCTTCAACACGCTACATGGAAAACCTCTACCCTGCAGAGAGTAATCACCTTTTGGAGGTAGAAGAATTGCTGCAACCAGGGAATCATTTCTTGGGAGCTTTTATTTAGGAAAGTACGGTCGGTTGTGTGGCGCTCATCGCCAAATCAAGTTATGCTGATATCAAGCGACTTTTCGTAATGGAAAGCTACCGGAGAGCAAAGATCGGGTTGCAGTTAATGCAGGAAATCGAATCACTCGCCTCACAGAATCATATTCGATTGCTACGCCTGGAAACCGGAGTTTCTCAACCAGCTTCTACCTCACTCTATGAATCTTTGGGCTATCAGCACATCGGACCTTTTGGTGAGTATAAAGCAGATCCGCTGAGTATCTTCATGGAAAAGTCTTTGTCCCCTGCTTAAGATAATGATGTTTCCACCGCACCGTTTGGACCTCCTTGAGCAACCATGAATCCGATGGACCCTCTCGCTGAGTTGCGAGACATTGTTATTCCACCTCCACCTTCTGCGTGGCCTTGGGCTCCGGGTTGGTGGATTCTGCTCATTCTGGGACTCTTATTGCTCGGCACAAGCATCTGGTGGTTTTGGCGATGGCGACAGCGTAGTCGCCCACGACGCTTGGCTCTGAAGCAACTGGCTCAACTACAACAGCAAGAGGCTGACCCGCAGACCCTACGGCAACTCTCTCAGTTGTTGCGCGAGGTTGCCCTGCAAGCACATCCCTGGGAACAGGTCGCTTGTCTGAATGGTAAACGCTGGCTAGAATTTCTAGACAAGACTGGAGATACAACCCAGTTTACCAAGGGTCCTGGTAAAATTTTGGGAGATGGTCCCTACCGTCCACCAAGCGAACCATTGAACTCACACTTGTTTGCACTGTGCCAAGAGTGGATTCAACTTCAGAACACTGCATCCCAGTTCCACAAAACCAAGAAACTTGCTCTTCCCAATTGAATCATGCTCGAGTTTCTCTGGCCTTGGGTCGCACTTGCTTGGCCCCTTCCCCTGTTGATCCGTTGGCTATGGCCAGCCACCCCAGTTCCTCCGCAGGCCCTTCAGGTGCCCTTCCTCGAACGCTTGCAGCAACTTTCTGGTAGTTCACAAACTCCCCACTTTCAAACACAACAGTTGGCCTTTCTATTAGCACTGGTGTGCTGGACACTGCTGGTGGGAGCAGCGACTCGCCCACAGTGGGTGGGAGAGCCCATTTCTCTACCTGTGTCTGGTCGTAGCTTGATGCTTGCTGTTGACCTATCGGGGAGTATGAAGGAGGAAGATCTTCAACTATCCGGCAACCCTACAAACCGGCTGAATGTCGTCAAGAACGTCCTTCAGGAATTTATTACACGCAGAAATGGCGATCGCTTAGGGCTGATTCTTTTTGGAGAACAAGCTTACCTGCAGACACCGTTGACCTTTGATCGGAAGACTGTACAGCAGATGCTGTTGGAATCCGAAATTGGACTGGCTGGAGAGCGCACCGCGATCGGCAATGCTATTGGGCTTGGAGTGAAACGTCTACAAGGACTGGAAGAATCAGAACGCGTACTGATCCTGTTGACAGATGGTGCCAACACGGCAGGAGATATTTCTCCAGAGCAGGCAGCTCGTTTGGCGGAGCAGGCTGGAGTCAGGATCTACACGATTGGGGTTGGGGCAGATGAAATGCTAGTGCAAACTTTTTTTGGTACAAGACGAGTGAACCCATCACGTGATCTGGATGAGAAGCTGCTACAGACGATTGCTTCTCTCACTGGTGGACAGTACTTCCGAGCCCGTAGTACCGAAGAATTGGCTAAGATTTACCAACTGCTGGATGAACTAGAGCCTGTGGAGCGAGACGCCGATGTCTTTCGTCCTCTGAAACCCCTTTATCCCTGGCTGCTAGCAATAGCATTGCTACTCAGCGCCAGTTGGATTCCAGTGCAATGGTGGCGTCAGCACAACTCGCAGAAGCTTCAGCCTTGACCCTGTAATTCAGCCTGAACAATCGGCAATAGGGTTTTCAAAACATTCCTAGCGATGACTTGATGACCTTCTGGGTTTGGGTGAATACCGTCCCGCAGGTTCATCTCAGGAATTCCTCCAACACCTTCCAACAGAAAATCGACCATCGGCAGCTTATATTCACGTGCCAATTCAAAGAAGGCTTCTTGGTAGGCTTTGATGTAGGTCTCTCCATAATTAATCGGCATCTGCATACCGGTCATCACCACCTTGATTTGACGTTCTTGGGCCATTTGGATCGCTTTCGCCAGGTTTTGCTTCATATTCTCGATGTCCAAGCCACGCAGGCCATCATTCGCCCCCAAGGCAAGCAACATGATCTGGGGTCGCATCTTGAAGTACCACTTGAGACGTGTGCCTGCGCTGGCACTGGTTGCTCCGCTGAATCCCCCGTTGATCACTCGTGCTTCAAGGCCTTCTTCTTTCAGTAATTGCTCTAACAAATAGGGATAAGCTTCTTCCGGCTCAACCCCATATCCTTCCGTCAGCGAGTCTCCCAAAGCAAGAATTCGAATTTCTGCCATTGCTCCAAACGGCAAAAAAACGCACAATGTGAATAATAAAAAACACAACACTCCAATGACTTTTTTCATTTTAACTCTTTTGTGAAGATAACGGGTTTTTCCGTTCCTATTCGAACTCTGGGAAAAAGACTGCGATGACTGCTTACATCCTGCGCCGACTGCTCCTGATCATTCCGACACTGATTGGCATCATGACGATCAACTTCGTGATTGTCCAGGTGGCCCCCGGAGGTCCCGTGGATCAGTTCATTGCCCGGATGCAGGGACACGGTGGTATGGACGTGACGAGCCGAATTACCAACACCAGTTCCGAGATGCAGGACAGTACTAGCACCTCTGATCAAGCAGGACGCACTCGGGGTGCCCAAGGCATTGACCCTGAACTGTTACGGGAGATCGAGCGCCTCTATGGTTTTGACAAGCCAGCCCACGAACGCTACCTACAAATGCTGGTCAATTACGCCGTTTTTGATTTCGGTGAGAGTTTCTACCGAGACCGTACGGTGCTGGAACTGATCTGGGAGAAACTACCTGTTTCTGCCTCACTTGGAGTCTGGAGTACGCTCCTGGTCTACCTTGTCTGCATTCCGCTGGGCATCAGCAAGGCGGTACGCCATGGCTCTCGTTTTGATATCTGGACATCCACGGTGATCATCATCGGCAACGCTATTCCTGTATTCCTCTTCGCCATCATTTTGATCATCTTCTTCGCTGGTGGCAACTATCTGAATTGGTTTCCCTTACGTGGACTGACCTCTGATGGCTTTGCCGATATGAGTCTGTTTGGACAAATCCTCGACTACTTCTGGCACCTGGCTCTACCCATAATTGCCATCCTGATTGGCAGTTTCGCCACACTGACAATGTTGACCAAGAACTCCTTTTTGGATGAAATTGGTAAACAGTACGTAGTGACCGCCCGGGCGAAGGGGCTACCAGAGCGACGTGTGCTCTATGGTCATGTCTTCCGTAATGCGATGCTGATCATCATCTCTGGCTTCCCCGCAGCCTTCATCAGCATGTTCTTTACAGGGTCTCTATTGATCGAGGTTATCTTCTCACTGGACGGGTTGGGTCTACTGGGCTTTGAGGCCACCCTGCAGCGTGACTATCCTGTGATGTTTGGGACTCTTTATATCTTCACTCTTCTCGGCCTAGTCGTCAACCTGATCAGCGATGTACTCTACACCGTGATCGATCCACGGATTGACTTCGAATCACGGAATTGATTTCCAGAAGAGTTGATCTCAGTTTGACAAACTAAACGCTCTTCGATTGGTAGCGATTGGAGAAGGAGGACTCTGCCTGATGACGATCCACGCGTCCATTCGCCGCCAGATGTTCCAGCACCTTGAAGATTGTCACCTCCTGTTTCTCTGCCTGAAGATGCCGAGAGAGTTCGTCTACCGTCCAGGAACGATTGGGCTGCTCGTTCAGCACACCAATCAGACGATCTTGCAACTGTAGTACAGTTCCAGCAGCTTTTTTCCCGGCTTCAACTCCGGGTTGATGATAAGCGTTGATGCCCACCAGATGCGCATAAATCCCCACCGCTCGTTCAAAAAGAGCAATCAAGGCCCCAATGCTACGTGGAGTGATCGAATCCAGGGTTAATGTCATTGATTGACGCTGTTTCTCTCGCAAAGCCTGTCGTGTTCCAAGTAAAAAGCCCAGTAGATAGTCTCCTGAGGTAGCACCCGGATCAACCTCCACGGCCGGTCCTTCCTGATCTTTCAACACCTCCAGAAATTGAGCAAAGAAATCATCTCGCCCTTCCCGAAGTTGTTGAATGTAAGCGTGCTGATCTGTAGAACCCTTGTTGCCATAAACAGTCAATCCTTGACGAACAACACGCCCTTCCAGATCGCGCTCTTTTCCGAGAGACTCCATCACCAATTGCTGTAGGTAGCTGCTGAACAAAGACAAGCGATCCTTATAGGGCAGCACTACCATCGCTTTCTCACCACGACCATTGCCGGCGTACCACCAATTCAAGGCTAACTGGGCTGCAGGGTTGCTTGAAAGATCTTCTTGGCGGCCTTGTTGATCCATCAGTTTTGCCCCATCTAGCAACTCCTTCAGATCAATGCCCTGTAAGGCTGCTGGTAGGAGTCCTACTGCTGAAAAGACTGAAGTCCGACCACCTACCCAATCCCACATTGGCAGACGTGCATACCAGCCTTCTTTTGCTGCCAACTGATCCAGCTTGCTTCCGGTGCTGGTGATGGCCACTGCCTGCTGCCCAAATGACAGCCCTGCTTCTCGAAAAACATGTTGAGTGAACAGCATTGCATTACGAGTTTCCTGGGTACCACCAGATTTGGAGATAACCATACACAGTGTCTGCGGCAACTCTTCTCCCAACTCTGCAAAGACCTGCTCAAAGCCATCTGGGTCTGTGTTGTCCAGATAGTGGAGTTTCAAGCCGTGTCCCTGCTGTCCCAGTGCACGGTCAATAAATTGAGGTCCCAGTGCCGAACCACCAATCCCAATCACGAGCCCATGTCGAAAGTGCTGACCCTGCTCGTTGGTCCATTTTCCAGACAGTACTTGGTTTGCAATATCCTGAACTTGCTGGAAGGCCTGCTCAATGGCCTGACGCAACTCGGGGGTTGGCGCAAGCTCTGGAGTACGTAACCAGTAATGACCGACCTGTCGCTGCTCATCCGGATTGGCAATAGCCCCAGCTTCCAGTTCGTTCATGTGCTGTAAAGATTGTTGAAGCGGATCGGATTGCTCTTTCCAGAAAGAAGTGGGTACTCCCATTTGAGAAGTGTCTAAGCTCAATCCTGTGCCTGGGATCACAAAGAAATGCTGCTGAAAATGAAGCCAACTCGAAGTATCGATCATGGGAATTTTAGAAACGAAAAGTTACGAATACAAGGAAGTCTGTGCATTTGCGATTGCAAACCCATTTTGATAACTTATCTATTTAACGCAATAATTTTTTCATCCCACTTTAATCCATAGCCGGCATGTCTGATACAGAACTCGAACAGCTGCTCAAACGACAGGAAGAACAAGAAGAGATGTTGAGCGAACTTCAGAGCCGTTCCTTCAAAATAGATAGAACAGACCAAACTGAGTTGAGCGAAAACGCCACCTACGACCTACATCAGCGTGATGATGAATTGTTCCTGAGTCTTGATGTGCCAGGCGTGATGGAGGAATCCCTACATGTCGAATTGAAGGATGCAGAGCTACTGATTCGAGGTGAACACCCCACTTCTGAACCTGAAAATGCGAATTGTCTGCAACAGAATCGCCCTCGTGGCCCTTTTGAGTATCGATTTTTGCTGCCAGGTACTGCATCCCAAATTGAATCCTATCAGGACCTTGGCGTCTTGTACTTGCGAATACAATTGAAATCGTCGGAATAAAAATGCCCCGGATTCTCCGGAACTACTTGATTAGCTTTTTGATTATCGGCACTTTACTCGGCGTTATTCATGGACTGGATCTCTACTTCAATCCACGAACCGCTGACCCCCCGATCGCCCAGCCTGAACAAACCACTGAGCCTTCTCTCAAGAGCCCATGAGTGGAGTGCATTGGTCCCTATTGGGACTGCTGATTCTTATCGAAGGACTACTGTTGATCCTGCTGGGACGCGAGAGTGGACTGCTAGGTACTATTCTTCTCAGCAGTGTCACAGCAGTTGGAGGACTTTGGCTGATGCGAGAGGAGGACTTCTCAATATGGACATTGGTGGAAATAGAATTGCAGCAGCACCGCTTGCCAACGGATGAACTTTGGCAGGCCTTCCTACTTTGGCTGGCTGGTGGTCTGTTGCTGGTTCCTGGAGTACTGACAGACGCCCTGGGCTTGTCACTGACCGTACCGGACATCCGAAGTGCCCTGATTGATCAATTGAATCGCTACTTTCGCCAACGCTGGAATGCCGCTCACGGAAACTAATCACTGGAATCGCATGTACAAGCTCTGGCTAATGGGCTTTCTTCTTTGCTGGCTGGCCCAACCTCTTCAGGCCGCTACTCCTTCAGAAACTGACTCGGAAACTGCTGAAGTTTTGGAACAGTTAGAAACCGAATTTCAGGAGCAACAACTCCGTGAAGCAGAGGAAGCTCTACGCCAAGCCCAAGCCTACGAGCAAGGCAATGGTGTAGAGCAGGACGATGCCGATGCCGTTCGCTTCTACAAGGAAGCTGCAGAGCGAGGAAATTCAGAAGCCCAGTTGCGCTTGGGAATTCTCTATCGACAGCGAAAGGGCGTGCAGGAAGAGTTTCGGAATAAAAGCCGCTTCAGTTTTGGAAAGACAGCCTTTGACTTCCTCTTCTCCAGCAAGATGGACCAAGAAGCATTCCGATGGTTGAATGCTGCTGCAGAGCAGGGTGTTGCGGAAGCCCAATATTATTTGGCGCAGTTTCATGAGCAAGGGATTGGCACCAATAAAAATCAAGATCTGGCCAATTCCTTTTACTCTCAAGCCAAGGACGCTGGCTTTGATTCTACCCAGGCCATTGATTTATTAAGAATTGAATACGATGGCATCCCTCCGGTAGTGCGTGAACCAGAAGTAGAAATTGCAGACTTGGCTCCTGCTGAAGCTGCAGAAATTGAAATTATCAGTACCACACCCGACAAGACAGAAATCGTCAGTGGCAACTTCACCGTCACGATCAGCGCTTTCAGTCCCCTGCGCTCCATTCAGATCAATGGTGTCAACCAAGAGCTAGCGGGTGACAGCTACGATGCGGCCTACTCGCTACCGTATGAATTAGAAATTGGCGAAAATTACTTTGATTTGGATGTTGTAACAGAAGCAACTCAAGCCAGTAAAGAACTCATCATTTTTCGGGAGACGGAAGAAATCAAGAAACCCAAGCCCAAGCCTCCTTTTCAACTGATTACGATCTTGGGCCATACAGAGGACACTAACGCCACTAGTGCACCAGATGGCAAGGAGAAGATCCGAACGCTCAAGAGCAACATCGTCTTGGTGCCGAGCTACACGCACTACATTAACTATCGTAACTCCGTGGCTGCCAAGGGGCTCATCACTACAGATCGTCAATGGATGGAGGATCAGCGTAACAAGGAGATTTTGCTACGCCAGCTCAGCTTTGAGTGGGAACGCAAATATACTTGGCTAGGCGATATCACTACTGGGGTTGGAGCGAACGCACTGGGACTGCGTGATATTCCTGAAAGCTCAGACAGTGACCGAGATAGTTGGAACCCTGATTTCAAGGCAGTCTCTGCAGACTCCTTCCTCTTCGGGCAATTCAAACTCAAAACAGACAACGACATCACTTGGCAAGGCAAGCTAGAACACAAGTGGAAAGATGCAATTGGCTCAACGACTGATGATGGAGCTGCTGACAAGTTGGAAGTGAGCAATAAGTTTACACTAGCTGATTGGAAATACGGCAACAAGCTTAGCTACACATTGACGGATTTAAATGACGACGAGAAAGACAAAGCTGATCTGAAATTTTCTGCGGATGTGACTATTCCGGTCAAACCAGTCAGTTTTAAAGTGAAGTACGATGTATCAGAGAGTCAGAAGAGGCTCGCAAACGATAGTGGTATGCGTGAAAGAGATCGCAAGAACATCACAACTGTTGGGGTAACCTACCCCTATGCTCCTTGGATGATCATCAACTTCTCACGAAAACTGGAAACCAAGACATCCAACCTAACTGGTAAGGACTACTGGAAGTACCAAACAGCACTCCAGTTCACCTTCATCTACAAATAAGGCTCCATGTTTGTTTCACTCCGGCCACACAGGGCTATCTGGATTACTGCTATCTTACTACTACTGATCGCCTTGACTTCGCCAGTAGAAGCTCAGCAGCGAGGTCAACTGGTTCTTGATCAGGGCTTGGTCAAAATCAGCAATGGCTCTCGAGTGCGTATCTACAAAACCATTGGCACAAATGTACTGCTCAACGTAGATGATCGTATTCACACTGCTAGTAATTCAACTGCCCGTGTGATCCTGAGTTCCGGTGATGAAGTAGTAGCTCTCAAGGCAAATACCGTCTTTAAAGTGGAGGATGCAAATGAAACGAAAGGTGAGAGTAACACGCGTCTGCTAACCGGCAACCTAACCTTCGAGATTAATCCTAATCGATCCCTAGTCAATGGTCGTAAACGAGAATTCAAGATTCGCACAGTAACAGCAGTTATTGGGGTGCGCGGCTCCAAAGGAGGTGTCGAATTTAGCCCAGAAACCGGTGAAACAGCACTCGAGGCGGAGTCGGGTGAGATTTATGCCGTGCCACCTGAACTAGAGGGTGATTCAGATGCTGAGATCTCTGTTCCACCCGGTGAAAGTGTTAGTCTAACCCAAGAAACTATTAAGCTACCTGGCGCTAG
>JACLAD010010151.1_pt1 | contig 53113 bp, 49 predicted proteins | sample 8027901 | NCBI WGS metagenome assembly JACLAD01 (sample SAMN15725071, study PRJNA655200) | protist metagenome | isolation source: fluorescence activated cell sorting (FACS) single amplified genomes of... | place: Spain: Blaines Bay Microbial Observatory, Mediterranean Sea | collected 2016-07-05 | reverse complement strand
GTATCTGATATTTCGTCATTATTCATAATTTCAAACAGGCAATATCATAGGCAATATTACAGGCAACGTATTGCCTAATCAATTGCCTACCGCTCCCCATCTCCTTTGTTTAAGTTGATTACCAGTGCAGGACATACATAGCCTGCGTTGCTCAATTTAATTCAGGAGATGCCACATGGCACAACAATCATCCTCCGCATTCCTCTCGGAATCAGAGGCGGCAAAATACCTCGGTATATCCAAGAAGACTCTCCAACGTTGGCGCTTTGATCATAAAGGGCCAGCTTACGCCAAGCTCAACAACAAGCTGATCCGCTATCATTTACCTGAACTTGATGAGTGGATGGACCAACAGACTATTACCCATGAAAACAAGGAGTCTTCTTATGAATGAAGAAAACCAAGCAACTGTCGAAGCCGCGAATACTGTTCAGGATTCTCAGAGTCCAAAAGATAGTACCTCAATATAAGTTGGATGCGCTGTTATTGAAATATGGAGACAACGGTGAGGACTTCTATTTTGTGAAATCTCCACTGGCCGGCCAGTTGGGCGATTTAGCGCAGGCTTTTAGGCTTGTTGTCGGAGTCGATCGGCAGGGAGTTATCTTCGTTTGGCCGCTTAGACTTCCTGATGCAGAGCGAGCAATGCACTGGCACCTCTCAGCCTTAGAGGCGGCTAGTCATGCTGAAGTTCAGTGGACTCGCATCCAGGCCAATATGAGTCTCGGAGCTTACGAGATTCATACTGCAGAAGGAATAACTGATGAGCCAAAGTGGCCAGAGATGTCGATGAACGAGATCTTGGATATCGCCTTCAAAGGTAAGATCATTTTGGATCTGAATCACTTTGTTCTCAAGCAGTTGCGTGGGGAAGCCTGAGCTTCCTGCAAGGGAAGCACTTCCAGCAGATATGGTGTGTAGACTTTGAGTTTGGTCAAAACTCAGAGCTCATACCAGAAGTACGTTGTCTAGTTGCCCGTGAGTACTATAGCGGGCAACTAGAGCGTCTTTGGCTGGATGGTGTAGCTAAGCCGGCATGCCCTCTCCCACTGGGAGAAAATAGCCTCTACATTGCTTACTACGCCTCCGCTGAGATGGGCTGCCATCTCGCTTTAGACTGGGACCTGCCTAACTTTATCCTCGATCTCTTCTGCGAATTTCGTTGCCAGACCAATGGACTTCCTTTGCCAGCAGGTAATGGACTTTTGGGTGCTCTCAGCATACATGGCCTGGAACATATCCCACTGGTGGAGAAAGAGGAAATGCGTCAACTAGCACTCCGAGGTGGGCCTTACAGTTCTGCAGAACAGCTGGCACTACTAGACTACTGTCAAACAGATGTGGATGCTCTGGTGGCTTTGCTGCCAAAGATGGCTCCGAAGATCCCAATAGACCATGCTCTGATCCGTGGCCGCTACTTGCAGGCTGTGGCCAGAATGGAGTTGGTTGGAATTCCGTTTGACCTGCCATTGCTGGAAAGACTAGGAGCTGGTTGGGATTCCATCCAGGATGATTTGATTGCCGATGTAGATAAAGATTTTGGAGTCTATGAAGGCAGGACTCTTAAAAGAGATCTCTTCGCGCAATACCTCAATTGCAACCAGATTAGTTGGCCTACACTGGAGTCAGGTTATCCGGACCAAAAGGACGAAACCTTCCGCTCAATGGCAAAGATCCATCCTCAACTATCCCCACTTCGAGAATTGCGCCATTCTCTGAACCAAATGCGTTTGAACGAATTTAGAGTGAGTTTGGATGGACGTAACCGGACCCTGCTTAGCCCGTTTCAAAGCAAAACTGGGCGCAACCAACCCAGTAACTCACGTTACATTTTTGGCTCTTCTGTCTGGCTACGTGGGTTGATCAAGCCTGCTGAAGGGTGGGGCATTGCTTACATTGACTGGTCCCAGCAGGAGTTTGGGATTGCAGCAGCTCTTTCTGGGGATGAAGCAATGATGCGAGCCTATGCTTCGGGCGATCCCTACCTGGAGTTTGCCAAACTAGCTGGAGCAGTGCCCTCCGATGCCACAAAGAAATCCCACCCGAAGGAACGGGCACTCTTCAAAGCTACTGTACTAGCTGTCCAATATGGAATGGGTGCAGAGGCTCTGGCAGAAAGAATCCAACAGCCGGTGATCGTGGCCAAAGATCTCCTGCGCAAACACCGACAGACCTTTCAGACTTTCTGGGAGTGGTCGGATAGGAGTGTGGATTACGCCCTTTTGCACAACCGACTCTGGACAGTCTTTGGTTGGCAGATTCAAGTGGCAGGGCAGCCTAATCCAAGAAGTTTAGCTAACTTTCCGATGCAAGCTAATGGTGCAGAGATGCTCAGGATTGCCTGCATCCTGATGACAGAAGCGGGAATCAGAGTCTGCGCTCCGGTGCATGATGCCGTTCTAATTGAAGCACCATTGGAAGAGCTTGAGGCTAGAGTCAAAGAATCACAGGAGTTGATGCGCGAAGCTTCCAGACAGGTGTTGGGAGACTTTGAGTTGACAACAGATGCGGATATCTATCGCTACCCTGAGCGGTATCGGGATGAAGAACGGGGAGGCAAATTCTGGGACAAGGTGATGGATCTACTTCCGAGCATCTAACAACCAGCACGCCAGTGTGCACCTACCAGCACGCCAGTGTGCACCCGATCCATTCTTATATTGTTTTTAATAATATATGTTAGAATTAGAAAGTAAAAAGTTGGCTTACCAACACCCTGATCTGAAGCAATTGGAGAGTAAGAAAGAAGCAGCTTACTTTCTACATCGTCAAGTATCTCTACCTTGGATTCAAAGGGCCGCTTTAGAAGGGAGACAAGCAGGCTTCGTTGCAGTGCTCATACAATGGAAATCAGTACTGACCAAGCGGCAAACGGTAAGCTTATCAGCAGACTTCTTAGACCAGTTTGGAATTTCTCGTGGAGTCAAGTTGCGTAGTTTAAAGCTGTTGGAGAAAGCATGTCTGATTCAGTTATCAAAGGCATCAGGCAAGAGCCTGAAAATTACCTTGCTGCCCTACCCTAACAAAAAGAATTCAATAGATCCTTAGCATAGGGGGAGAGATCACCTAGCCCCTATACCTCTTTTTCTTACCTCCCCTAATCGATTTTTACACAGAGTCAAATTTGTTTACCAGTCATCCAAAAGCCTACTAGGATCAATAGGACCACCATGCATCAAGCCAAGAACCTTACTTGGAAGCAGGAGCGTTTCATCTCAGAGTATTTACTGAGTGGAAATGCGGCTGAGGCTGTAAGAAAAGCAGGCTATCAAACTCGTTATCCGTCCGAGATAGGCTATGGTCTCAAAAGACATCCCAAGGTTAGAGCAGCACTGATTGAAGCTCAGGAAGCTCGTGCTAGACGGCTGGAGATTCAGGCTGATCTTGTAGCCAGTAAGTACGTGGAGTTGATGGAGCGTGCACTGGAAGCAAAGGGAATTACTAAATAATAGTTCAGTAGAATTGCAGAAGAATTCTTATGTCTTTACGGCAAGCGACAGAGGTTTGCAAAGGTTGGATAGTTTGAAGAAGCGTTTATGCCAACTGAAGGATCTAGCTAGCATCCCAAAAGAGTTCAGACCGTATTATTGCCTACAAGACACGGTGGCTTCCAGCCTCTTAATCTTCTCGGGCTACATTGGATGAAGTTGCTCACCAGTTAGGTCATAGTCCTGGCTCAACAATGACTCGATGATATGCCAAGTTAATGACTTCAGCTCAACAGAACATTGGCGATCGTTCACAGAGTGTGATGGATGAGATGTTGGGACAAGAGCCGTAGATATGAATGCATCTGTTTAAGACAGTTTAATTGTGTGTAGTTCTAACTTTATGACCCAATAAACCTAACAGCATAAATCAGCAAATTTGCTCTCTATAATTTTTGGGTGAGGTTTTTGAAAAAAGTTGCAAATAATTCCGATTCATTGCAAAATACCTTTCTATGGGTAGGTATGCTGAAATTGAAAATATTCCTAATTCTTCACTTTCTTAGCCACAATTTTTGAGATTAAGTTATGGAATATAAACATGGTCCTGATTCTTTCGAACAAGAGGGTGTGCCCTGAGGATCTGGGACAAAATCTTTCTAAAAAGCGAATTCTTAAGTAAAGAGAATTCTAATGACTATTGGGTGTATGTTCCACACCAGTGTGAGAAAAGGCTCCATCAGGGTTGATGGTTTTCAACGACGGTCAATTTTACGTGGATAATTCAATTTCCTTTCACGAATCAGATTGTTTTTCAAACCTGAAATACCAAGAAAAAAAACACCGCTGATGGGCTTTTAAAACTATGGAGTAAGCATGGATAATTAATACAAGATTTTTCATAGAAACCAGTAGATTAATATTGCAACACTACAACAGAATTAATGGAAAAGGGGGATTAATACTAATTGTCAAATTAAGTATCTTCCAGATAAACTCAAAATACTAAATTTTTTGGAAGTGGTCCGAAGTACCTAGTGAAACCAGCAAAATTAATATTTATGGTTAGAGAAAATAAATGGTCTCTAGGACGCTAATGATAGGATTAATGAGAACTATAATAGAGAATACAAATGAGAATCGAAGAAGATATAAAGTTGGACTTTAATGACGTTTTGATCAAACCCAAAAGATCTGAATTAGAATCACGACGGGATGCAATATTAGAAAGGAGTTTTAATTTCAAATATTCTTCAAGTACATGGGCTGGTATACCTATAATAGCAGCAAATATGGATCATGTCGGAACTCCACAGATGGCTAAAGCATTATCAAATGATAAAATGTTAACAGCAGCATGCAAATTCATAGATTGGGGTTTATTTGAATCATCAATTCGCTCAAATTACATAATCCGTACAATTGGGCTAGATCAAGACTTGAATTTAATCGAAGAAAACTTAGGCAAATGGATTTGTTTGGATGTTGCCAACGGGTATACAGAACGTTTTTTTCGTTTTGTTTCATTAATGCGCTCTCATTCAAAAACAAAAGATAAAATCATTATAGCTGGTAATGTATGCACTCCAGAAGCCGTTGAACAGACGATTTTAGCAGGAGCAGACGTAGTTAAAATTGGCATTGGACCCGGAAGCGCATGCACAACTAGAGAAATGACTGGGGTTGGATATCCACAGTTAACCTGCATTGATATTTGTTCTGATGCGGCTCATGGATTGGGAGGTCATATAATTGCTGATGGCGGCTGTGTTGTCCCGGGCGACATTGCAAAAGCTTTTGGTGCTGGGAGTGATTTTGTCATGTTGGGTGGAATGTTCGCTGGGCATGACGAATGTGAAGGTGAAAAAGTTATGATTAATGGTGAGCAGAAAATGAAGTTTCGGGGAATGAGTTCAGAAGATGCACAAATTGCTCACTACGGATCAAAACAAGATTACAGGGCTTCTGAAGGGCGAGTTGTTTATGTGCCATGCAAAGGACCAGTTCGTAATACTGTTATTGAGTTCCTTGGTGGACTAAGGAGTGCAATGACTTATGCAGGAGCCATTAGAATTAAAGACATGCCAAAATGTGTTAGCTTCATTCGAGTCAACCGGCAACTAAACAATTCGTGGAATTAATTAAATGCTAGATTGAATAAAAGTAATTTATTATATTCTCAGTAAACTAAAGAAATTAACTATAAAATATGAAGGTTTCATAGTAGTGCAGACAAAAATTAGTATAAGTCTGTGTTATCACTAATGGAAAGACAAATAATTAAGTGCAATAATATAAGCGATTATAGGTAAGAAATTGTATATGAAGCTGTCTAATATAATGCTCTCCGTTCAATACTTTATGAACCGGTGAGCAATAGCTGTTGACTAAAATGAATTGGTTTTATAATTTATAAGAAACTCAAGAATAAATAAGCAAATGAAATACCTTACTTTTTAAACACCGTCAGTTTGAGTAGAACAAATTTATTTAGGATAATCAATCCTTATATACAGAGAAGGGAAATAGGCAGTAATATAAAGTCTAAAGACCAAACAATTGCGAAAGCAAAATAACAAGAATACTTAAAAAAGTTATCTATATGAAAAAAAAGAAAAAGCAAGATAAAGTTAATTAGTATCCAAAAGAAATAGATAGAATCAATAATACATTGTTGAATGGGTTATTATGACACTATTAACTTCAAATGTATTTTGAAGGAAAAAACAGACAACAGTTTAAGTTATCAATTTCCTAATCCAGATTGATCAGATAAGATTGGTTCAATCAAAAGCTCAATTTCTATTAAATGGTATTTGAAAAGATCTGATTACTTTAGCAATGATTTCTAAACATTGGTGTGGAGCAAAACGATCAAGGTCCTTGAAGTCATTCTTCTAAGCGCAAGTTGTTTCAAGACTGACCTAAGAATTGATAACAGCATTGTTTGTTGTTTATGAAGTAAGTTAAGTGAATGAGTGAATAGCTGTAGTAAAGATCAGTAAAGATATCGAGAATAGTAATATGAAGCTCGAATGTATCTTAGTAATTTCTTTGAGTAACAATTAAGGGAAAGGTAAAAAAAAAATGAAAAACTATTTCGTAATTGTTTCAACCAAAAAACACCTATCATCAAATTATCATCTGGCTAAGCTGAAAAACTCGATTAGCCTCATCGCAGACGCCGTTATCTCCTGAACACAAAACGGATCAAAGACCCTAACACCGACAAAAAAAATTTACAGCATAGACACACTCAAAAGAAAATGCAGTCAGAAAAGAAAAAGATTCCTAATGAGGAATCAAAATCATTTTTCGTATTCAAAGTAGCAATCATGAGAACAACTACTGTGGCAATAATCAGGGATTTACTACAATATTTTAAAAAATAATGTCTTGGTCAGGGCCGTATAGTGGTAATTCGGTCGCACTATCAAAAAATACTATAGTAGCAGCTGTCAGCAATTATGACTTCTGAGTATTTTTTTACGAGTCAAATATAGAATAAATAAATTTTAATTAAGTGTTATACTAGGAGGATATCGATGGGCTTTAAAACAACTATTATGTTCACCAGTAATAAATTCATTTAAAGGATGTGGATATTTGGAAAATTCAGGAATAATATATTCCCAGACGACTTCGCATAATGGGGTAACTTCAAATATACGACCGAAGGCACTTTCACAAATAAGAGTGTTACCGTTCCATAATCTTTGTACACTACCCATGTAAGGACTAAAGAAAGCGGAAGGCATATCATCAACATAACTCCAAACCATTTCTTTGGATTCTAAATCAAACTCTACAATTCTGCTGTGATGCACTCCTGGTGGTCTAATATTACCATTACAAAAAGCAACCAGTGTACCTGATGAAGTTACTACCGGGCAATGTTGTTGTGCCACATCGGGCCATTGTTTTTTCCAAACAATCTCTTTTGTTTCTTTGTCCACACCAATAATGCCACTAGTGTTACGCAAGCTCATATAAATTGTATGACCTGAAAGACAAACTCCATTAATCATAGGCCAATGGTTGTCCGGGAAACCAGCGTGAGTGGGAAACTCTTCTTCTGTAATATGTTCCCATGCGCACCATTCCCAAATTGTTTCACCTTTACGATTAACTATCTTAACTATATCACTGAATCTTCCTAATTGATATTCGGCGGCAACAACATACAACAAACCACCATCAAGCCACTGTGCATCGTGGTGTGCATAAAGATCTTCATATTCCCAAACTATATCACTATCTTTTGTCGCTTCCATAAAGTGACCACCATGCCAAATATCCCAAGGTGGATAAAGGTCAACACTGGTAATATGACAACCATTATAACCTAAGTTTCCATTTGCAAGCAACACTGCATCACGCCCTGGCCTAACAGGCATGTTCCATTCATGTACAAGTTCACCAACATCATCAATAAGTAATACACGTCCACCTCCTGTTTGTGGAGCGAATAATGTATAACCGCCTGCTGTTTTGTTGTCGTAATGTGTAAGACCCAGTTTTCTACGAGCTACTGTTGTCATTTTTTTCCCCTATGTTTTTGTTTTTGCTAAACTTCATCATAAGGTGTTGACCACTGGTTACACCATTTACATCTGTTTCATAGTTAGGAGCATGAAAATATACTATACTCATACGCCTTGATTCACTACCCACAGGAGGGTTTGCGACTCTGTGCAATGTACTACGCCATTCTGGGTTCCAACGCGTCATAAGGTCACCTAAGTTTACAATAAACGTATAGGGCAAAGGCTTTACATCATACCATTTGTCATCTAGTCCCATTACTTGTAGTCCACCTGGTTTGTCTTCTGTAAGCAATAGTGTAAGTGTTCCAAAGTCTGTATGAATACCTGCTCTAATACCTTCAGGCGAAACATCTTGCTTAGGATAGTTGTGTGTAATAAGTGTGCTAATTGGTTTATCACTACGTAATGGACAATGCATGAGATCAAGTATGCGTTGCGAAAGTTTACAACAAATTTGATCGTATTCTCGGTAGACTTGTTCAAACTTAGCATTAGGATAAATGTTTAAAGCAAAATGTCCTTTTGCACCTTCTGTGTGGTAATATGGATCATCAGGTACTGCTTCTTGTCCTGTAGTAAAACTTTCCTTTTCATCAGGTTTAGCATCAGTGATACCAAGTGTCTTAGCAAGTGCTTTGGCTTTTAATGCATAATAGCCACGTCCAATGTCTGCTCTATCAAAAGTATCTTTGTATTGCTGTGGTTGGTCAAAAAAGTCTTTGCTAACACGGAACATATCATCAATTAATTTGTTATTAATACCATGTCCACTTACAACAATAAATCCCCATTCCTTACAGGCTCCATCTATTTCTTTGTGTACAATATTAGGATCTCTACTGATGTCAATTACCGGTACTCCGCGCATTTTTAATTTCCTTTCATCTCTGATTCATGCCACTTACGCATTAGATACCAACCAATAGTTTGTATTGTCAAAAAAAAAGAAAAACCCAATACTGTGGCTGTAAGTATAAGTGCCATGACCAACGCAGTTTCTAAATTTGCTTGTGCATATATTATTTGTACACCTAATCCACCTTGTTCGCTACCACTACCTATTATAAACTCCCCAACAATAGCACCAATAACACTAAGTCCTGCACTTATTTTCATGCCTGCTATAATGTTTGGTATTGCACTGGGAAAACGTAACTTAAAAAAGCTAGTCACTTTGCTTGTATTGTGATAGTTAAACAATTCTACAAGTGTCTTGGGTGTTGACTTAAGCCCGAGTAATGTATTATTTATGATAGGAAATAATGCTATTATTATACTAATTATTATAATACTTTTGATTTCGAAACCAAACCATAATACAATTAGTGGTGCAACAGCCACTACGGGCACAGTTTGCAGTAATATCGCATATGGATATAAACTTCTTTCTAGTATTCTGCTCAGACTCATTACTGTAGCAACTACAATACCTACAGCGATAGCAATGATATATCCTGTAAATGCAGCTTTAAATGTTTGGTGAAGCCCTATTATAATTATGTAAAAATCATTTAAAAATACCTGTGCAACAGCATATGGCGTTGGTAATAAAAATTCCATATCATATATTAATGCACTTATATGCCATGCACCTAAGAATAGTAAAAATATTAGTATGGGTGGTATAATATTTTTTATTTCCATGTTCTTAACTTTCCTGCAATATAATTTACAACCTTATTAAACTGATCATGTTCTCTAATATCAGGTCTTCGTTGTTCGAATGGTATATCTACAATATCTGTAATCATTCCTGGACGTGGACTCATAATTACTACACGATTACTTAGATATACTGCTTCTGCTATATTATGTGTAACAAGTATTGCGGTAAACTTATCTCTGGCCCACATATCATATAATTCTTCTTGCAGTACTTCTCTGGTTAATTCATCTACTGCACTTAGTGGTTCATCCAGCAGTATGTATTCTGGATCTAGTACTAAACTTCTTGCTAAGCTTAATCTCATTTTCATACCCCCACTTAACTGATGAGGATATGAACGCTCAAAGCCTGTAAGTCCAACTTGTTTTAGTGCTACAGCGGCTTTGGCTTTTTTGTTTGGAACATTTTCAAGTTCCATTAATAATTCCACGTTAGCTTGTACAGTACGCCAAGGTAGTAATGCACTGTCTTGAAATACGAATGCACCTTTGTTAGGTTTTTTTACTGCACCGGGTGATTTAACTAAGTCAGCTATTATTCTAAGTAAAGTAGACTTACCACAGCCTGATGGTCCAACAATACTGATGAACTCGCCTGTGGCAATATCTAAGTTTATTTCCGCTAATGCTTGAACTTCGTCAAAGTGTTTAGTAACTTTGCTGACTTCAATCATAGCTGATTTCTATTATTCGCAGTTGCTGAGGAATGATAGGTTATAAGATGTTGATGGATTAAAGTCTGAAGGGACAACATCAACCTCTTTTAATTGTTCTGCGAGTTCGGCCCAACGTTCCGACTTCATGCAACCAAGTTTACTATAGTCTGTTGGCAAAAATTCTGTCTTCATAAGTTTAATAGCGTTCATATGAATAGCTGGTGTAGTTTTTTTACTTTTACTAAGAATAAGATCCATAGTTGGCTTTGGGTTGTTAAGTGACTTTTTAAAAGCTATCTTTAATCTATCTACAACTTCCTGTACTAGCTTTGGATTTTCATTTATTAATCTTTGGCTAGTAAACAATGTGCTGTATGGTTTATAACCTAAGTCTGCTACTTTGATTTGTTCGTTAGGGATCCCTTTTGCGTCCATTCTGGCTGGTAGAAAGATTGAGTATCCTTGTTGGAACATTTTTGGTGATTTTGCAAATAATCCTAAATCTCCTTTCAGTGGGAATTCGTCTGCAGTTATTCCATATTCTTTCTTTATCCATTTCCAATATGTTATTCCCAATACTACGGCAAAGCGTCTGCCATCTAGGTCTTTCACTGACTTGATACCCTGATTAGGGTGGAATACTAAGGTGTAAGGTACATGATCTAAATTGGCAAAGACAGCTACCAAACCAGTTCCTTTTGAATTAGCCATCATTACACTGTCCGAACCGTTTAATCCGAATTCGACTTGTCCAGTTGCTACAGCCTGGGTTGTTTTAACACCAGGCCCTCCTGCTTTAACAATTATTTTTAAATCATGCTCATCATTGTCCAACATAGCTTGCCAGAATACGCTCTGATTTCCCTGTGGAAACCAATCCATTAATAGCGTTACCTCCTTTGCTGTTACAATGCTTACATACAATGTTGTAGCTACTATTAATATGGAAGTCTTTATTTTTTTCATCTTCTATCCCTGGAATTAATTTTTAAAATAATCTTTTCTTTCCCTCTTCATTTGCACTTAATTTAAAAATAAGCAAACAGCATTTCAAATTTAATCTTCATATAAATCTTCTTTTGTTAATATCAAATTATATAATTTTTTTTATTCTGATAGTCTAGTTGTTATTCTTCATGTTTAACTTATGTTAGATGCAAAATGCAAAATATGAAATTTTGATTCAATTGAATAACGTTCTTATGAATATTGACACCTCTTTATAGAATTAAATGAGATCGATTTTACTCAATCTTAATTGGACCTTTATATATGCAAAATTATGATTGACAAGATTGACTTTCTTTTTAGTAATCAATTCATGTCAAATTATATGCCTTTTTTAAGTAACTGATTTCCAAGGCTTTAATTATTTTAATCCTTTTGTAATTTGTTTAGATTATAACTAATTGCTCAAAAATTAGGCAATCCTACCCTCTAGGAAGGTGACAAGGCAGCATTGAGATGATTAGAACTTCAGAAGAGAATTATTTTTATTGTGTCCCAGCTATTTCCCGCGGATTTCTGAGGAGACTGGGATAGCTTAAAGCTTGTTAATATCTGTGTTGCTGAGCTTTTTTTCTACTTGTCTCATACTTTTTATTCTAAATTTTTCTATTAAAAGAAATTAGTAGCAATATCCAGCAGCTCAAGGATTAGTGAGCTACAGTAAATATAAAGTTTTGGGCGATTTTGCTGGGACACTGGGACATCATAGCTCCAGCCCAGTAATGGCATAGGATTGCGCTGTCCCAGTCTTATATTGTTGAAGTGGGACAAGTGAGTCGCCCCTGGGACATCGTGCATTTTTTTGCTGCATCAGCAGATAGGGGAGGAGATCACCTAGCCCCCATACCTCTTTTTCTTACCTCTTCTAATTGATTTTCACACACAGTCAAATTTGGTTACCAGTCATCTAATAGCCTATTAGGACTACCATGCATCAAGCCAAGAACCTTACCTGGAAGCAGGAGCGTTTCGTCTCAGAGTATTTACTGAGTGGAAATGCCGCTGAGGCTGTAAGAAGAGCAGGCTATCAGACTCGCTATCCGTCCGAGATCGGCTATGGCCTCAAAAGACATCCCAAGGTCAGAGCAGCACTAATTGAAGCTCAGGAGGCAAGAGCAAGAAGACTAGAGATCCAGGCGGATCTTGTAGCCAGTAAGTATTTGGAGTTGATGGAGCGGGCACTGGATGCAAAGGATTTCGAGACCGCTCTACAAGCACTAAATCAGCTGTGTCAGCGACTGAGAATCTTTGAACGTCATCAAGCGTTGCCGCTACTGGAGATAATGGAGCAGGCTCCTAATGATTGGGAAGGTATGCTGAGAGCAACCATTAGGGTACTAGCGATTGCTGGCAAGTATGATGAGTTGTTGAAGGCCTTGAAGCTAAAAGCCCAGCTTGAGCAATCTGGCAATGCTGAGGGTATGTATGAGAAAGCCCTGCTGAGCTTGGAGGTCTGACTTAGCTACTGATTTCTACATTGGGGTCAGTTGCCTACGCTCAAAATCTCCAACAACTTACTACTTCACAGGGCTAAACTTGGTTAATCGTTTTCTCCAAAGTTACAGTTTTTAATTGAGCAAGCATCCCCCTACCCGAGAGTTCCAAAGCCGCCTATGCGGCGGTGTTTATTGCTCGGAGCACCCATGATCAGCTTTGGATCTTCAAAGCCGCCTATGCGGCGGTGTACAAGCAGTTAGACCGACTGTGGACAATTTACATCTTCAAATCGGCGGTGGTACAAACAAAAAGACCCGCTCTACTGGATTCAGCAAAGCGAGTCCTCAAGAATTCGGATTCCATTTTAGCTGAACTTGTAATGCGCCCGCAAAAGGATTGCCTATGCCGCAGTTGAAACTTATTTGTTCCGATGTAGAGGGAAGAATGATTGAGGAGCGTTTGGGAGACCTGTGAAATACAAAAGCCTATGACACTAAATCCCTTCGGCAGGTCAGTCCTGTGGCAAAACACAATGTTCTCTAGCAAAAAGCCGCTCAAGATAAGCAGATATTGATAGAAAGTTCTCTGTTAGCCTCTTTCTTCTCGCCCAATTCAGAGTATAGCCGATGATGATATCCGTCACTGTGAATCGGTTTTCAATGAAGTAATTATGATCACTTAGATATTCATCTATAACCAATGCTCCCTTCTTAAACATTTTTTCGTTTTGAGGGATACACTCTGCAAGTCTTTCTGACTCTGGCAGGATGAAGGTGTTGACTGCGCTACTCCACAGCCACGCCTCAAGCTCACTCAAATTAAAACAAACCCATTGATCATGTTGAGCCCTAGACCATGTGCCTTGCTTGGCAATCAAATCAACATGCTTAGTTTGTTCGGCGATAAAAGTGCAGATTGCAGAGGATTCAAAGAGCGGCTTACCATCAATCATGGCTGCAGGCATTTTCCCAAGCGGGTGGATTTTACGGAGTTCGTCACTTCTAAATAATGATCGATCTTCAACTGATTCGTAGGGAAGATTGAGTTCTTTGAGAAGCCATTGGCATCGAAGAGACCTTGAGGAACCATACTCGTAAAGCTTTATGTCCATTTGCAACACCTCTTGTTACTAAGAAATATTTTGTCGAATGGAAGGGGTATTTAGCGGTGAGACAAGTCTGGTCGTGGCTTGATCCGTTGGTTCACTAATCCTGTAGTTTTCAGTGTCTCTTTGGCATCATGTGCGATTGGGTAACTAAGGGATTCTTCATACTGATTCAGATATTAAGTTTCTTTTTTTAATCACGTAACACTACTCTGTAGAAGACTAGTCACTCCCACCAACAAGGAGCAAATTTTTGTGAAACCCTGCCATACTATTCTGTGATTAGAAGCAAAAATTCCGTAGATTTTTCTCTTGATTTACGCTAGATACAGCGCAATTTAGGCGCTAGTTTTCGCCAATTTTACTATGGTCCTCTATCCTTAGTCCATACGTTTTTCTCAGGATTCTGTTCCATACTACGCTGCTAGATTTTCTCTGGAGTCTTCTGATTTTTTGATCTAGGGCAGTTTCTGGAACCCCTAATTTATCAGCTAACAAATTGGCTTTAACCGGATCCGATTTCTTTTTTTTACTAGTTTGTCTTTCGTTTACTTCAAAAAAATCTAACTGAAGTTCCATAAGATTTTTGAAAATTTATATTTTAATTTTAATTTGTTATCAATAGTAGAGTTTCTTAAAAAAAGGAATCAGTCAATGCATTTTGTTGAATAGAGAAGATCTTAGCATTTTTTAATAATTTTATTCATAGGTTAATCTAATCCTTTGTTACCATCCGTGTAGGTTAGCAAGAGTATTAATCTAAAAGGCTTGAAGGAACTATGAAAACCAAAAGAATCAGTTGGGATGCAGCAAGCGGAATGCTGCTTGGCTTGGCAATTGGTGATGCCTTGGGAGCTTCTCTAGAGTTTCACTCAAGTCGGGAGCCTGAGAACTACCTCAGGGAATACAAAAGTGGAGGGCCGCACAACTTACCTGCAGGGTATTGGACTGACGATACAAGTATGGCACTTGCGATTGCTGAGGGTCTGTTAGTGAGAAACGGAGAGTTTGATCCTCATCTCATTATGGAAAACTTCGTCAGTTGGATGACGGATGGTGAGTTCTCTAGCACAGGCACTTGTTTTGATATTGGGATGACTTGCCAAATGGCTCTAGGGAAATACAGGAAGGATAAATCCAACCCCTACTGTGGGCCGACTGATCCATATAGGGCAGGCAATGGAGCCTTGATGAGAACGGCTCCTGTGATCATTGCGGCTAGAGATGAAAGAGAAGCTATAGAGAATGCTCTGCTTCAAACAAGACTCACTCACGGTTGCACAGAGTGTCTGCAATACAGTGAGGCGTTTGCAAGAGAGCTTTGGATTGGCAAAGCATTGGATGAATATCGGCATCTCAAACTTCCTACAGATACCCATCGTAAGGAGGTAAAGTCAGGAGGTTATGTCAAAGAGACCTATCAGTGTGCTTGGTGGGCTGTTGAAAATACATATTCATTTGAGGAGGCTGTGGTTACTGCAGTCAACAGGGGACATGACGCAGATACAGTGGGAGCAGTGACAGGACAGCTAGCAGGAAGAATCTACGGCTGCTATTCCTTCCCTGATTGGATGTTCGATGGCTTGTATGAACATGATCAGATTCGGTACTTAGCCAGTGATCTTCATGAACTCAACTAGTAAAATGACTATATTTAAGTCTCCAACATTCATAAATCAAATAATTTTGAAAATAAACAGAAGGTGAAAATGGCTCATTACAGGGATTCAATTAGTGACTATGAAATTTTTCAATTGGGAGACTTTGAACTTCAATGTGGAAAGAAGCTTCCTAATGCTCAAATCGCCTACAAGACTCTGGGTAGTTTGAATGCAGATAAAAGCAATGTGATTATCTTGAATCATCCAGTGGGAGGCGCCCATGAAAATGCAGAAGCAATTCATCTTGATGGGGAAAATCGAGCCATTTCTCCTGAAAAACATTTCATCATCATGCCGAACATGTTTGGCAATGGGCTATCTTCTTCTCCATCGAACACCTCTGCGCCCTTTGCAGGACCATCGTTTCCAGGTGTAACTATTTTTGACAGTGTAAGAGCACAATATGAGTTGGTTACCAAGGCTTTTGGGATATCAGAAATTCAGTTGGTTATTGGATTTTCGATGGGTGGCCTTCAAGCTTACCATTGGGCAGCAATGTACCCAACTATGGTTCAGAATTTCATTCCAATCTGCGGTACCTCAAAATGTTCTGCACACAATTGGCTGATGTTGGAAAGTTTGGCAAATACTTTACAAACAGATCCAGTTTTCAACAACGGCAACTACCAAGAATATCCAATGGCCGGAATGAAAGCTTTCTGTTCTGTATACACGGCTTGGGTATTCTCCCAAGAATTCTTTAGGCAGAATGGTCATAGCATTCTTGGCTATGAATCAATCCAAGAGGCACCCAAATTTCTTGAAGGAGTCTTTATTCCAAGCGATCCGAATGATTTGCTGTCGATGATTCGAGCTTGGCAAAATGCTGACATTAGTGAAAATCCAACACACAGTGGAAATTTAAAGGCAGCTTTATCATCAATTACAGCAAAAGGATTCATCATGCCGACTTCCACAGATCTATATTTTTGGGCTGATGATAATCGTGACGAAGCTGAAATCTTACCAAATGCTACCTTTAGAGAAATTCCATCCATTTGGGGTCATGCGGGTGGAATTTTAGCTCAGCCTCCAGAGAGGAAGATTGTTGATGAAGCTATAACCGAATTAATTGGATGAAGCCCAAAAGTATCAAATACGACGAAAATACGTTTCATCGAAAATTATTTATTGGTGATAGACAAATTACGAGATAGCGAAATCATAATTTTGAGATTTTTCTGAAAGATTTTTTAATTCCACACAGCTGAAGAGAATTTTATGCAGTTCAAAAAATTATTCACCCAAGAAGTAAGTGGCCAATACCTGCTTGATCTGCCTAAAGACTATGCTGAAAAAACGAATTGGCCTCTTGTCGTTTTCTTACATGGATATGGCGAAAGTGGAGACGATTTGGAAATGGTTCGAAATACTGGACTGGCTAAATTAGTAGCTGAAGGCAAGCAGTTTCCGTTTGTACTTGTCAGTCCCCAATGTCCCGCTGGCTTTTATTGGAGAGGCAATTTTATCATGGGAATGATTGATCAGATTGTAGAGAACTACTCCATCGACACAACTCGCATCTATTTAACAGGACTGAGCATGGGAGGGTACGGGACTTGGCAAATATCTCATGAATACCCTGAGCGATTTGCTGCTATTGCCCCTATTGGTGGAGGTGGTTTGTTTGTGAGCCCTTATTTCATGGAGAGACTCAAGGATCTACCTGTATGGGCATTTCATGACAAGAGAGATGATGTGATTCCCTATCAGGATTCAGTAAGTATGGTGGAAGGGGCAGGATTTGAATGCCTTTGATGATTTCCAGAGATTTGTGGCTAAAATCAAGGCCCTTTAGCTTCAACTAGTTAAGAGTTTTGGAACCCAATCTCAGGGTCTCACTTATTGATCAACTACATAGATAATTTTAATTTAACTTTTAGAAAAATTAACATGTCAAATGAAATCGCTCTAGTTGTTGGCGCAGGAAAAGGATTAAGTGCCTCCTTAGCAAGAACATTGTACACAGATGGTATGAAGGTTATCCTAGCTGCTAGAAATGTAGAAAAACTCGAAACTATTGGAAGTGAAGTTAATGCCACACTTATCAAGTGTGATGCAAGTGACACTAATCAAGTCGAACAACTGTTTGAACAAATTGATGATCTATCCGATCACATTGATTTAGTTATCTATAACCCCTCTGTCAGGGTCCCAGGTTCTATAACTGAGATAGATCCCGTAGCAGCAAAGAAAGCAATAGAGACAACTTCTTTTGGTGCATTTCTTGTCGCAAGACAAGCAGCGATAAGAATGAAAAAAGCAGGTAAAGGGACCATTCTATTCACAGGTGCTTCGGCAAGTGTCAAAGGGTTTCCCAGATCATCCATTTTCGCAATGGGAAAATTCGCATTGCGAGGGCTTGCTCAGTCTTTAGCAAGGGAACTACATCCGTCAAATATTCATATTGGTCATTTTGTAATTGATGGACAAATTCTTACGCTTAATCACAGGGATGAGGTTGGTAGCAATAAAGAAAATTCAGAAGACAACGAGCAACAGTTAAATCCAGACGAAATTGCCAAAATTTATTTGGAATTTCATCGTCATCATAAATCAACATGGAGTTGGGAGATTGAATTGCGACCAAAAAACGAAAGATTCTAGTCATTATTCCATTTGATGAAGAGTCAGTGGCAAAGGTTGAGAGTGAATTAAAGGTTTGCAGCCATTCAATGGAACCATTGTTCCGATGAAACATTATCGCAAAGACCAAAGAGTCCAATCACTGATGATTGAGATCAATCGTTGGCTTTGTTTGGCAGAGGATTATTCAGTTGATTTAGAAAGGACTAAAACTTTAGTCGGTGTTTTGAGACGAGTTGCGGAGGGGCTAGAAGATAATTAATTTTGCGGTGTGTAGTGTCAGATTAGGACAGAAATACTACCGAGTAGGTGGGGATAGTGGTGGGGACAGAAAATTGAAGGTACTTACAGCGGTAAGATGGTTTCGTTCTTGAATACTGATTTTACTGAGGAAAAGTGTGGTGGCGGGGGCAGGATTTGAACCTGCGACCTTCGGGTTATGAGCCCGATGAGCTACCTGGCTGCTCCACCCCGCGATGTGGTGTCAGGAGTGCGGCATTGTCAGATTCTCCCCTCCTGAAGGAGAAAGCTGGAGCGAGAGACGGGTCTCGAACCCGCGACTTTCAGCTTGGAAGGCTGACGCTCTACCAACTGAGCTACTCTCGCGGAACTCAAAAGATTATTAGTGATTGACCGTACTTGTCAAGTGGGTTGTTCAAGAAATCTTAATTCTTGGTGCAGAGACATCGTAAGATGGAATTGCAACCACATCTGTTGGGTTGGCCCTAGGCAGCTTGGACGGCTTCTTGTCGAAACTGGAGTTCTGCTAGTCGGCTGTAGAGAGGGGAGCTGTGCAATAATTGCTGATGAGATCCGAGGGCAACCACGCTACCTTGGTCCATGACTGCGATTTGATCTGCATGCATCACGGTTGCCAGTCGATGTGCAATGACAATTGTTGTTCTCTCCTGCATCAATCTTAACAAGGCTTCCTGCACCATTCGTTCACTCTCCGCATCCAACGCACTGGTGGCCTCATCAAGTAGTAACAACTTGGGATCTCGAAGAATTGCGCGAGCAATCGCCAGACGTTGACGTTGTCCGCCTGAGAGTCTCACTCCCTGCTCCCCTAGAAAACTATCAAAGCCCTGAGGCAGCTTGTCCAAAAATTCTTCAGCATTGGCATCCCTTGTTGCAGAAAGCATCTCCTCCTTGGACGCATCGGGTTGCCCGTAACAAAGATTTTCCCAAACATTAGCGCTGAAGAGCGTTGGTTGTTGAGGGACAAAAGCGATATGTCGTCGAAACTCCTGCAAGGCCAAGTAGCGCAGATCAATTCCCTCAAAGTGTATGGAACCCTGGAGAGGATCGTAGAAGCGCAATAGTAACTCCAACAGCGTTGACTTCCCAGCCCCAGAGGGGCCAACAAGAGCCATCGTCATCCCTGGTTCAATGTTTAAGTTGACGGCTTGTAATGCAAGAGAATCAGGACGAGAGGGATAACAAAAATGCAGATCATTTATCTCCAAAGAGCCACGCACCAAAGAGGGTAGCGACTGTGGGGAGATAGGGTCTGTTATCTCGCTTTTTGCCTCCAGAAGTTCCATCAAGCGTTCTGTTGCTCCGGCAGCTCTTTGAAGATCTCCTATGACCTCACTGAGAAAACCCAGAGAGCTTGCGACAATTAACGCATAGAAGACAAACGCTGCCAATTCCCCAGGTGTCACTCTACCTGCCAAAACATCCTGACCACCCACCCATAGCATGCCTCCGACGGATCCAAGGACTAACAACATCACGATAGCGATCAGAAAAGCTCGCTGTCGGATGCGTTGAATTCCAGCATCAAACGCAGACTCAACGTGTTGTGAAAAGGACTTCTCGTCTACCTGCTGATGATTCATGCCCTGAACAATCTTGATGTGCTGTAAGGCCTCACCCACGAAAGCTCCTACTGAAGCTACTTTATCCTGGCTGGTCCTTGAGAGCCTTCTTACTCGACGTCCAAAGATGACAACTGGGGAAACAAGCAGGGGTACCGCAATCAACACGATGGATGTTAGCTTGGGATTGGTCCAGAAAAGCCAGGCAATGCCACCCAAAAAGAGCAATACGTTCCTCAGGGCTACGGATAGAGATGATCCGATCACCGTTTGCAGAACCGTAGTGTCGGCTGTGATCCGTGCCTGGATTTCTCCACTGAGATTGGTTTCAAAAAAGCCTGGGTGTAACTGTAACAAATGTCGAAAGACAGCCTTGCGTAAATCTGCGCTGACACGTTCTCCCAGCCAGGAAACCAAGTAAAATCTTAGAAAAGTTCCAAGTGCTAGAAGGGTTACGAGTACAAGAAACAATAACAACGTCTGGGTTAGAGCCTCCGAGGATCCAGCTACGAAACCCTGATCAATTAATAAGCGCAATCCTTGTCCAAGGGAAAGGGAGACACCAGCGGTAGTGACTAGGGCGATCCCTGCGAGTAGGATTCGCCATTTATAGGGTCGTAAGAAACGGAAGGCTGGCAGAAAGTTGGAGAGTTGTTTGCTTTTTGCTCGGGAACTGGTGTCAAGCATCGATGTTTGAGAAGTGAAGAACGGAAATGAGAGAGATTGCTATGTGAAACATAGTCTAACACTATGTTCTCAAACTATGAAATGTTGTAAGGTGTTATGTGAAGTTTCTGAAAACCTATGGAGGAAGATTTTCAATGATTTAAAGAATTGATATAGAATCCTGATCAGGCGAGATGCTAGTCGGATGTTAAGTTCCGATTAACTACTGTAGGGTTACAGTCACAGTTGCCTCATTTCAAAAACATGAAAAGAAGCGATGGGACTGTCTACAATGCTTTCGCTTGGCGAGTCAGATTGTGTTGATTCAGATGCTCTGCTTGTAATGAACTGAATGCGGCAATCGAATGAGCACTTTTGGGCAATCTCATTTTTCAAATTGTGGCTTTTCGATAGACCGATTGGGTTGAAGTACGACGTCAATGGTTGTAAAACCTGCTTTCACGCTATAATACCGGTTGTTATATGCGACTTCGCAGCGACGCATTTCCAGAAATTCCTCGATGTAAGCGCACTCCTGGATGGCAGACTTGGGAATCAACTTCGGAGGTTTTTCCTCAGCAACTTGAGGAGTGGGGTTACTATTAGAACATGCGCCAAGTAGCGCAAAGTACGTCATTGCAATAGCTATTTTCAACATGATTGAATATTTCATTTTTGTTCCGGAACTTGTTGTGTTTTGTGTTGAACAGGCTTTCTTCGGCTAGAGTCCTGGTTCAACAATTTTTAATTTCAGTTGCTAAGGATCAAAGGTTTCAAAATGAGTAAGGACAATAACCAAAGAAGACCACCCGATGATCCATTTGAAATGCTCTTTCAGGGTTTTTCTGAGTTGGTGGAAAACCTCTCACAGTTAGGGGATGCATCTCCCGAAGAGTGGGAAAAAAGTTTTCGCAACCAAGCTAATCGTACAAATTTTACTTACAATTCAAATAATCAAAATAATCGACATTCTTCTTCTGAACCGAGCTCAGATTCCCCCCCTCAGGACAACACAAAATATGACCAAGCCATCGGGGGCTTAGGAGAGAGAATGGAACGCATTCTTGAGTTGGTTGAACTGCCATTACGGAAACCAGAATTGTTTGAACGTTTGGGCATCAGTCCTCCCACTGGAGTGCTGCTCCACGGTCCACCAGGATGTGGCAAGACCCTAATCGCAAGAACTTTAGCCAAGATTGCAGGGGTTCGTTTTTTTAGTATCAGTGGCCCAGAGATCATTAACAAATACTATGGTGAAAGTGAAGCCCGACTGCGCAAGCTCTTCGACCAGGCTCAACGGGAGGCCCCAGCGATACTCTTTATCGATGAAATTGATGCGCTCGCTCCAAAACGTGATCAGTCTTTTGGTGATCTGGAGAAAAGAGTCGTTGCTCAGTTACTGACCCTGATGGATGGTCTGGACGATCGGGGCCAAGTTATTGTTATTGGTGCAACGAATCGGCCGAATGCTCTTGACCCTGCTCTCCGCAGACCCGGTCGCTTTGATCGAGAGATTGAGATTCCAGTTCCGGACCAACAAGGACGCAGAGAAATTTTAGAAATTCACACCCAGCCAATGCCTCTGACTAAGGGAGTGGATTTAGATGATATGGCTCGTCGAACACATGGCTTTGTAGGAGCTGATCTGGCGTCACTTTGTCGAGAGGCTGCCTTGCAGGCTCTGAGGAGAGTACTCAAGAAAACACCAGTTACCCAGCTGGATTCGGGTTCTATCAAGGTTGGATTGCCAGACTTTGCAGCCGCTTTTCGGGAAGTTGAACCTTCGGCCCTTCGGGAAACTGTAATCAGCGTGCCAAATGTGAAATGGGAAGAGGTTGGTGGGCTTTCAACAGTCAAATCACGTCTGATCGAAGCAGTCGAGTGGCCTTTGCGGTATGGGCATTTGTTTGCCCAGGCAGGTTTGAGGCCATCCCGAGGAATCCTGTTGGTGGGACCCCCTGGTTGTGGAAAAACTCTGCTGGCAAAGGCCTTGGCAACCGAAAGTCAGGCCAACTTCGTGGCGATGAAAGGTGCAGATTTACATTCGAAGTATGTCGGAGAGTCAGAACAACGTCTGCGGGATATTTTCCGGAGAGCAAGGCAAGCGGCACCTTGTATTCTATTTTTTGATGAACTGGACGCATTTTTACCTGCCCGTGGGATGATGGGTTTGGATGCGGCGGTGTCTGAGCGTATCCTCGCTCAATTCCTGGTTGAAATGGACGGTATTGAGGAACTTAAGGGGGTGCTTGTACTCGGAGCTACGAATCGTGTGGATCGACTTGACGAAGCGATTCTAAGGCCAGGGCGCTTTGACGAGATCGTTAAATTTGCACCACCTGACGCAATGGAGCGCGAAGAGATTTTGAAGATCCACTTAAAGCAAAAACCACTGAGTGACGAGGTTGATGCAAATTACTTGGCAGGTCTAACGGAGGGCTGGAGTGGAGCAGAACTCTCGGCAGCTTGTAATCGAGCTGCGTTGTTGGCAGTTCAAAGAGCGGTGCATGGAGAACTCAAACGAATGAGCCCAATTACACGTGAAGATCTCTTGCAAGCGCTGAGACAGATTCGTCCTGAGAATTGAAAAATTAAGCTTGGGCCCTTACCGCTTGAGAAACACTTTGTGGTAATGATTTTAACCAGAGATGCTGAATCTGCCTGAGCACCTGACCATCTGCGGCAAGACAACGCAGGAGGTGTAAGTTTGGTGCTATTTGGTCAACAGCAACTTCGCAGTTTTTAGGCCATTCGGTTGGAACGATATAGTCATCAGGCACAAATGCCAGAGCGCTCCCCCAGATCGGATAGTTACCTAGCCGGAATGGATTGCTAAAACTTTGTTCAGTTGGACAGATTCGGGAGCGATCCAGATAGTGCAACTCGCTGCCAGCGAATAACTTTGTTTCACTTTGCAGGAGTTGAAAACACCAAGCTTCCCCATGGGCCAGACGACCTGCCATATAGGCTTCCCAAAAGCCAAGCTGAGCCCCAGCTTCTACCTCCAGTACAGTTTGCTGATTGAATTGAGACGCAGCAAAAGGAATTACCGGATCACTATAAATCGTGAGATTGGACTCAGCTTGCAAGATGTAACGTAACTTTTGTTTCGCGATGTCATCATTCTGAGAGGGATGTATACGTAGAGCTCCCTGAGTCGTCAAATGAACCTGTGTGCCAGGTTCCGCATGAATATTGATCTCCCACAAGTCTCCACCGAAGATGCCCGGAGCAGGACTCATCAAAATCAACTGTAACCCTGAACCGTCAGGAAGCGATACGGGTCTGGTCACTTTGAAAACACTATCGGCCTGAACATCTATCAGTCGAGTTTGACCTCGGCGATAACCGAAAGTTAAGTTAAGTTTGGAATGCATCAGACAGCGATGGAGTTGGGCTCACTCTCCAGTAACACTTCGGTTTGAATCCAGCGGATGACAGTATTGAGCCCTGTTTTGTCTTTGAGGTTCGTGAAGACAAAGGGTCGATCACCTCGCATCTTTTTGGAATCGCGATCCATCACCTCTAGAGAAGCTCCGACAAGCGGCGCAACATCAATTTTATTGATGATCAATAAATCCGAACGAGTAACGCCTGGCCCTCCTTTACGAGGGACCTTGTCGCCTCCGGAGACATCGATCACATAGATTGACGCATCAACGAGCTCTGGACTGAAACTCGCAGCTAGGTTGTCTCCACCACTCTCCACGAAGATTAGTTCCAGGTCTGGGTGATCACTCAAGGCTTGATCAATCGCCTCGAAATTTAGTGAGGCATCCTCTCGAATTGCGGTGTGAGGACATCCTCCTGTTTGAACACCATAGATCCGGTCTTCAGACAATGCCTCACTGCGAATCAAAAATTCCATGTCTTCACGAGTGAAAATATCATTTGTGACAACCGCCATTCGGTAGTGGTTACGCATTGCCTTGCAGAGGCGGTCCAGCAATGCTGTTTTCCCTGAACCAACAGGACCACCAATGCCGATTTTGACAACTTTTTTCATGATTTCTCCGGATTCTTAGGTGTTTTTTCAAGAGCGAAACAGACGGGTATAAAGACCTGTGTGCTTCATCTGTAGCAAGTCGGCACATGGGGTGAATGAGCGTAATGGAGAATTCGCATCCTCAAGGATTTCAGTCACAGTTTTTGGAATCAACCTTAATTGCTTTTGAAGCAAAACTTGTCCAGCTTGCTGTCCTAAGGCGAACAAACGCAGCGCTGCAGAAAGTGATTGATTCAAGCGACCGAAGGCGTAGCTTGCCAGCGCAACATCTTGGGAGACGTTCAGGGTTGCGAGTAAGGTTGCTTGGACTGTCAGCACGTTGATTGTTGGCAATAGTTCTTCAAGACGATTTGCAGGAAGATCTAGGTAGAGATCTGCGCAAGTCGTCAACAAACGTTTTCCCAAGATGTGACTTCCATCTCTTAGCGAAGCTGCTGGCTTGAGTGCCGTCAGTTCCTGATTGAGAACTTGAACACGTCGCCAATCATCTCGCTTGCTTGCTTGCATCAGTTGACAGAGAGCCGGACCCTCTTGCCAGCGGAAGGTCTCTGTTCGCCACAGTTCCCACCAGGTGCCAAGGTCTTCAGGAGTGCGAAGAGCATCAAGTTGAATTGCCGACTCCAGACCCTCTGAGTAAGCGAAGGCCCCAATGGGCAAAGCGCTATCACTCAGATGCAGCACACTCAGCCACTGCTCCAGCCCGGCATTCTCAGTGGGTGTGTCCACTCTGTGGGATGGCTGGGGTGAAGGGGCGTTCACTGACTTCGTAGTTGATTCCCAGTTGCTGAAAGAGATGCTCTGCAGCAGGTTCATGGGGGCAAATCAGTTCGAAATCCGTGATCATCAGTGGCAAGTGACGATTACCAATTTGGTAGGCGAGCCAAGCCCACTCCGGAGGACTAAGCGGACGTAAAACCAAGACTGGCTCTTGAGCTTCCTGAACCTGAACTTGGCAGCGTTCTGAAGATAGTAGAAGTTGGTCTCCTTGTCGGAGGATGCTTCCTGAAGGCAGGGCCAAGGCAAACTCGCGACCTCGGTCAGTCTTTCGCCTTCCATGACTGCGACAGCGCTCCTCCCAGGGAAGAGTGAGAGTGTCGATTTCCCAATCTTGGATAATAGCCCCCAAACCAGCGGGCTGGACTTCTTCAACGATGATCATGTGATCTCCCAGGGGTGTTAAAATAGAAAATAACGCTGAGCCAGCGGTAACACTTTTGCGGGCTCGCAACGAAGATGCTGCCCATCAGCACGCACCTCGTAAGTCTCTGGATTGATTTCCATTTTTGGTAAGTAACTATTCAGTGGTAGGTCCTGCTTCCGTAAGTTACGACAACCACTTACAGCAACACAACGACGGTTGAGGCCCTGCAAGGCTCCGCTGTTTAGACCTGCTTTTGAGGCGAAGTGAACGCTAGTCGCATTGGTAGCTTGCCCGTAAGATCCAAACATCCCTCGATAGAAATTCGGTTCTGGGGTGGGGATTGAGGCGTTTCCATCTCCCATCAGCGCACCGGCAATGAAACCACCCTTGATGATCAGCGAGGGCTTGATCCCAAAGAAAGCGGGGCTCCAAAGTACGAGATCGGCCATTTTGCCGACTTCTACAGAACCGATCTCATGAGAAACACCATGAGTCAACGCTGGGTTGATAGTATATTTCGCAACGTAACGGCGGATACGTAAGTTGTCGTTGCCGCTTTTGTCATCGGTTAGAGCCCCTCGCTGCTGCTTCATCTTGCTGGCGGTTTGCCAGGTTCTGCAAATGACCTCTCCAATACGGCCCATTGCCTGAGAATCAGAAGAGAGAATGCTGAAGGCTCCAAGATCATGGAGAATATCTTCGGCAGCAATAGTCTCCGCTCGGATTCTGGATTCAGCGAAGGCAACGTCTTCTGGAATCGAGGGAGAAAGATGGTGACAGACCATCAACATGTCGAGATGCTCAGCCATCGTGTTGACAGTGTAGGGCATCGTTGGGTTTGTAGACGATGGGAGCACGTTTGCTTCACCACACAACTTCATGATATCTGGAGCGTGGCCTCCTCCAGCACCCTCCGTGTGATAGGTGTGGATTGTTCGATCCTTGAAAGCAGCGATGGTGTCCTCCACAAAACCACATTCATTGAGAGTGTCAGTATGAATTGCAACTTGCACATCGTATTCTTCAGCGACACTCAGACATTGGTCAATTGCCGCTGGAGTGGTCCCCCAATCCTCGTGTAACTTTAATCCCAAAGCCCCAGCATCCAGCTGCTCTCTTAGTCCAGCTGGACTTGAGGAATTACCTTTCCCAAGAAAACCAAAATTCAGTGGAAAGCTCTCGATGGCTTCATACATCTTACGGATGTTCCAGGCTCCTGGAGTACAAGTCGTAGCTTTGGTACCTGTAGCCGGTCCGGTTCCTCCGCCAATCAGTGTTGTGATTCCCGAATAGAAGGCCTCTGGAATCTGATTGGGTGAGATGAAGTGAACATGGGCATCAATTGCTCCAGCGGTTAGGATCATTCCCTCCCCGGCGATGATCTCTGTTGAAACTCCTACTTCCATTCCAGGAGTGACACCACCCATGATGCCTGGGTTCCCTGACTTGCCGATGCCCGTAATGCGTCCATCTCGAATCGCAACATCTGCTTTGACGATGCCAGTGTAATCTACAATGACTACATTCGTGATCACAACGTCAGGAGTACCTTGCCCTCTAGTAGCTGTAGGAGACTGACCCATCCCATCTCGTAGCACTTTGCCACCTCCGAAAATGGCTTCATCACCGTAAACAGTGTGGTCTTCCTCAATTTCTGCAAACAATTCGGTGTCACCTAGTCGAATCTTATCCCCAACGGTGGGACCGAAGTGTTCAGCGTAGTGATGTCTTTCCATGTGCATGATGTTTCTCCCTCAGCGTACGAAGTTGGTGGATCGTTGAAGGGCGGCCTGGCGGACCTCAGTCGTGTCCAGAATTCCCTCCACCAGCCGATTAAGACCGATGACTTCTCGATTTCCTCCCAGTTCCACAAGTTCAACTTCACGGGTATCTCCCGGCTCAAAGCGGACAGCAGTCCCTGCTGGTATGTTGAGTCGCATCCCGTAGGCTTCTTCCCGTGTGAAGCGTAACGAAGCGTTACTTTCGAAAAAATGGCAGTGCGAACCAACCTGGATTGGACGGTCTCCTATGTTCTCAACACGAACAGTGTTTATTCGGCGACCTGCATTGATTTCGATTGGAGACTTCGATAGTTGGTATTCTCCGGGGATCATGATCATCCTCCGCTTGGATATTTAGATTTAGTTATTGGATCGGGTCGTGGACGGTAACCAGCTTAGTCCCATCTGGAAAAGTTCCTTCGACCTGAATTTCTGGAATCATTTCTGGAACACCCTCCATGACTTCCTCGGCTCTAAGGATTGTACGACCGAAAGCCATGACATCTGTCACGGAACGTCCATCCCTAATTGCTTCGAGCAGTTCGGAGGTGATCAAGGCCACAGCTTCAGGGTGATTAAGCTTGAGTTCGCGAGCACGACGCTTGCGAGCCAATTCGCCTGCAGTGAAGATAGTAAGTTTTTCTAGTTCTCGGGGAGTTAGGTTCATGGCAACCCATTATTTGATAATAGATTCGAAATCTTGGTGAGTTCTGCGAAGTACCGGCAGAAGATGTTGACGGTTCAAAAAGCCAAATTTTAAAGAATATTGGCCATGACGTTGTTGAAGCAGCTTTTTCAAAAACGACAGGCAAGATAGCTAATTTATGCTCGAAGGCAAACTCTTATTATAGTTGCCAGAACGGAATTGATGCTTTGAAGAATGTGGGATTTCCACTAACTCACATTTAAGTCAGTAATTTAGACAGTCAGCCAGCGTCGAACTTCATGAGGTTGAACCTCCTTTTCGCTGCCTGCAAGAACAACTTCACCACGATCCATGACTACATATTCATCGGCCAACTCACGAGCAAAATCAAAGTATTGTTCAACCAACAATATTGCCATTTCACCCCGTTCCCGCAGTGTTTGAATGACTCGACCAATGTCTTGAATAATGGAGGGTTGAATTCCTTCGGTCGGTTCATCAAGTACCAATAGCTTTGGTTGGGTCACCAGAGCACGGGCGATTGCCAGTTGTTGTTGCTGTCCTCCAGAGAGGTCTCCACCACGTCGGCCTAGCATTTGTTGAAGTACTGGAAATAGTGAGAAAACCTCCTCATCAAGACGTTTTTTCTCTCTTGCCAAGCAGGCGTATCCTGATCTTAGATTTTCTTCAACTGTGAGTTGGGGGAAAATTTCTCGTCCTTGGGGTACGTAGGCAATGCCAGAGCGTGCTCTTTTGAAAGGAGGCCAGTTTGTAATATCTTTTCCTGCCCAATGAATGGAACCTTCACGGAGTGGTTGCTGGCCAACAATGGCTCGAAGCAAAGAGGTTTTGCCAACGCCATTTCTTCCGAGAAGACAAGTTACACTGCCAATCGCTGCCCTCAGGTTAACCTTGCGGAGTGCTTGGCTCGCTCCGTAGTAAAGATCGGCTTGTTCCACCTGTAACATACTTACCTCCCTAGGTAGACTTCGATCACGGTAGCATTGGACTGCACTTCTGAGTGAGTACCTTCGGCCAGAACACTCCCTTCGTGTAAGACCGAAACTCTACAATCTAAAGCCTTGACAAATTCCATATCGTGCTCCACCACCATTACGGACTTAGTACCAGAAATTTCCTGAAGTAATTCAGCAGTCTGTTCCGTTTCTGAATCGGTCATTCCAGCAGCTGGTTCATCAACTAGCAGTAGTTGAGCGTCCTGAACAAGCAGCATTCCAATTTCTAACCACTGCTTTTGACCGTGCGAGAGGGAGCCAGCGGGATCATTCTGACGTTCAATCAAGCGAATTCTCTCGAGCACCTGTTCCACAAGCTCTTGTTGTGTTCTTGAAGGTTTGAAAGACAAAGCGGCCCAGATTCCTCTGTTTGCCTTGAGAGCCAAGTAAAGATTGTCAGAGATACTTTGCTGCTCAAAAACAGTTGGTTTTTGGAATTTTCTGCCAATCCCAAGCTGGGCAATTTCACTTTCATCCAATGTAGCTAGATTGATCGTTTGGTTGTGGTAGAAGACATCTCCTTGATCAGGGCGGATTTTGCCAGTTATCACATCCATCATCGTAGTTTTTCCTGCTCCGTTTGGTCCGATGATCGCTCGTAATTCTCCGTGTTCCAGCAGGATCGATAAATTATTCAGTGCCCGAAAGCCATCAAAGGTGACGGTTACACCATCTAGATAGAGGATACTTTCATTGAGAATCTTTTCTCCGTAGGCTAGAACAGGCTGGTTCACGAGCTTGACCCTGAACCGGATGGTTTGAGTGGAGTCTTCAGTCTGTGTTGAAAAAGTTTGTCTCGATAAAATTGAATGCCCACGATGCCCCTAGGCAACAAAACAGTCACAACAACAAACATTCCACCCAGAACAAAAAGCCAAAGTTCTGGCATTGCTCCGGTAAACCAAGTTTTTGCTAAATTGACGACGATTGCTCCCAAGGCAGCACCATAGAGGGTTCCTCTTCCCCCAACAGCGACCCAGATAACGATCTCAATTGAATTCAGTGGAGAAAATTCACCAGGATTGATGATACCAACCTGAGGTACATACAAGGCCCCCGCTAATCCTGCGAGCATAGCCGCAACAACAAATGCAAATAGTTTATAATTTGCTGTGCGATATCCAAGGAAACGACTCCGACTCTCTGCATCTCTGACCGCCAACAAAACTTTTCCATAGTGAGTTTTGAGCAGCCAGCGGCATAAAACAAAGCCCCCAGCCAGAGCTAATGCTGAAATGATGAAGAGTCCCCGCCGAGTAGAATCCGCCTGTATTTCAATCCCTAAAACATCTTTGAAATCAGTCAGCCCATTGTTCCCACCAAAGCCAAGTTCGTTAAGGAAAAAAGCAAGCATCAAAGCATAGGTCAGTGCCTGAGTGATGATCGAAAGGTAGACACCAGTAACCCTGGAACGGAAGGCAAACCAACCAAACACAAGAGCCAAAAGTCCTGGAATCAGAAGAACCATCAGGATCGAAAAAATAAATGAGTCAAAGCCCCACCAATACCAAGGTAAGTTTTCCCAGTTTAAAAACACCATAAAATCAGGCAGAACTGGATGCCCATAGACTCCACGTTCTCCAATTTCCCGCATCAAATGCATCCCAAATGCGTAGCCACCCAGCGCAAAAAAAGCACCGTGTCCAAGGCTGAGAATTCCACAATATCCCCAGACCAAATCCAGCGAGAGAGCAAGTAAAGCGAAACAAAGATACTTGCCCATCAGGCTTACAGCATAAGTTGGGATGTGAAGTACCGAGTCTTGACTAACAAGACCGTTCAGTATGGGAACTAGAGTGACCAGAGCCAGGAGGCATCCAAGGAACCATCGAGCACCCGAATCAGCTAGTAAGGTGTTGAAAAATGAGTTTGTTTGCATGATTGAGGTTCATTATTTGTGTCAGCCATTTCTTGAGATGCTAGTTTTCAACAAATCGTCCCTTGATTGCAAACATGCCGCGAGGTCTCTTCTGAAGGAAGAGAATGATCAAAACGAGCACAATGATTTTTGCTGCAACTGCTCCAGCGAAAGGCTCCAAAAGCTTATTGGCCAAGCCCAGGCTCATGGCCCCAAAGAAAGTCCCCCAAAGATTGCCCACTCCTCCGAAGACTACGACCATGAAAGAGTCGATGATATAAGACTGCCCCAAATTTGGGCCCACATTAGTTAGTTGACTGAGAGCTACCCCAGCAATTCCAGCGATACCTGAACCCAAGCCAAAGGTGAGGGCGTCAACTTGGTCGGCTCTGATTCCCATTGCATTAGCCATCCGCCGATTTTGGGTGACTGCACGCATTTCCAAGCCGAAATGACTTCTTTTTAGAAGAGCGAATAACGTCAGCAGTACGAATGGAACAAACAGGATGATGGTCATTCGATTGTAGGTGATTGATAGAAGTGGATTGATTTCCAAGGCTCCCTGCATCCAACTTGGGGTCATTACGTTTTGGTTGAGAGGCCCAAAAATACTCCTGACAGCTTGCTGAAGAAAAAGGCTCACTCCGAAAGTTGCCAGCAGTGTCTCGAGGGGTCGTCCATAGAGTAATCGGATGACAGTACGCTCGAGAATAATTCCGACTGTACCTGCGACGAGAAAAGCTGCTGGAATAGAGATGAAAAGTGAGTACTCCACAAGGTTTGGTAGTGCCCTCTGGATAACATAGGTCGTGTAGGCACCCAGCATGATCATCTCACCATGAGCCATATTGATTACGCCCATTACACCAAAGGTGACAGCTAGGCCGATTGCTGCTAACAGCAACACAGACCCCAAACTTACCCCAAAAAATAACGTCTCAACTCCACCATAGATATCTTCCCAAAACTGAATTTGCTTCAGAGTTGCTGTGATTTTTTCTCTGATATCTAACTCAGGTTCATTCCAATTACCTGAGAGATCCTTCTGTAGTAGCTCGGTCAGAAGATTCCTAACGTCTGGGTCAAGAGATCCGCTCAGTAGTGCGACAGATTGGCGGCGGATCTCTGGGTCTGGATGCTTCAGTTGAAGGGTGGCCAAACTAAACCGCAGAACTTCTCGAACAGATTCCACCTTTTCATCGGCTAGTGCTTGTTGAAGGAGGGGCAAAATTTCTTCCGCTTGGCCATCTCGTAGCTTACGAGCAGCTTCACTCCTTGCCTTAGGATCCGGATCGGAGAGCGCTAGGCGGGCAAGGGCGTTACGTAGTGTAGAACGTATTTTGTTGTTGACACGAATGCGATTGAGTTGACGAGAAGAAACCTCCTTAGCTAATTCAGAACCTGAAAAGATGTCGTAAAGGGTATAATCATTACGGCTACCAACCGCTCTCACCAATTGTTTATCACTCTTTCGTTGATACAATTCGTTTGCAAGCATAGCCTCCAACAAGGGTTGGGCTCGTTGATCACCAGATTGTCCTAAAGCTTTGACAGCTGTCTCTACGACGGAAAACTTTTTTTGGGTCAATTGTTGTAGAATATTTTCCCATTCTGATCCTTCCACATGCAGAACATTAAGAGGAAGAAGCAGAAGAATGAGGAAGGTGACCCGGCTCATCGGTTTGGTAACTATTAGTAGCGGTCATTAGGTATGACAGCTGGATTGGGGAGGGATGACTCATTGATCAGTTTGATCAGTGAGTCACTTTTTAGGGAATCAATAGTTTTGGCCGGAGCACTTTCCATTGCTGAGGTTGTAGTTTCCACAGGAAATTGGAGCCGTCCAGTCTGCTACAATTGACTTACTATCCGGTAAAAAATCTGACCATGCATCTCCAATGACTCCCCCAGGGGTCTGCCACACTGTCTCAAATTGACCATCTGCTTGAATCTCTCCAATCAAAACAGGTTTCGTTAGGTGATGATTTGTATTCATCACTGCGGTTCCTCCTGTCAAATTTGGGTAAGTGAGCCCATACATCGACTCACGGACTGCATCAACATCTGTGGTACCTGCTTTCTCGACCGCCTGAACCCACATGTTGAAACCGATGTAGTGAGCTTCCATTGGATCATTAGTTACACGTTCCTCATTGCCAATGAAAGCGTGCCATTTTTCGATGAAGTCATAGTTGACATCCGCGTCAGCACTCATGAAATAATTCCAAGCAGCTAGATGGCCGACTAGAGGTTCAGTGTCAATTCCAGAAAGTTCCTCTTCACCCACAGAGAAAGCTACTACGGGAATATCTTCTGCTGAGATTCCCTGGTTACCAAGTTCTTTGTAAAATGGCACATTTGCGTCTCCATTAATTGTGGAGACCACTGCAGTCTTTTTTCCTTCAGAACCAAATTTCTTGATGTCAGAGACAATGGTTTGCCAGTCAGCATGGCCGAAAGGGGTGTAATTGATCATTATATCTGATGCAGCGACTCCACTATCTTTCAGATATTGTTCAAGAATTTTGTTAGTTGTTCGAGGATAGACGTAATCTGTACCTGCTAGTACCCATCGTTCTACTCCGAGATCTTCCATCAGGTAGTTGACCGCAGGGATTGCTTGTTGATTGGGCGCAGCGCCCGTGTAGAACACGTTTTTTGAAGATTCTTCGCCTTCATATTGGACTGGGTAGAATAGCAACCCATTTAATTCTTCAAAAACCGGCAAAACTGATTTCCTGGAAACCGAAGTCCAACAACCAAAAATGACGTCTGTCTCCTCTACACTTATTAGTTCGCGTGCTTTCTCAGCAAATAATGGCCAGTCGGAGGCGGGATCGACGACAACGGCTTCCAATTGTTTGCCCAATAAGCCACCTTTTTTGTTCTGTTCATCAACGAGCATCAGCACAACATCTTTAAGAGTAGTTTCGCTGATTGCCAAAGTTCCTGATAATGAGTGCAGAACCCCTACTTTTATAGTGTCCGCAGCATTTGCCAAACCAACTACCAATCCTGCCAATCCGGTCAACAGGAGGCGCTTTGCAAACAAAGAATGCTTCTTCCAAATCATAATTACCTTGGGGGTGAAGGTTAAAGTTCAAGGTGAGCGCCTTACAAAAAGGCACAAATCATTCTGCAGCCAGAATGCCAGAAAATAATTTAATTAAAATTTGTTCTTAAATACTGAAATCATTATTGATGAATAAAATATAATCAGTTAAATTTAGAAAATCACTGAAAATTCGTGATTAGAATTTAAATTTTTGATTAAAAATTATACATAAAATTATAAAAAGGCTACTAATTATCAATTTTCTATTGAAAATCGAATTTGCTCGATCAAATTTCAGATATTTTTTGATGTAAATTTATGTTGATGCCATTTGAGTTGAATTTCTGAAATCTCCCAAAACTCATGAAAATAAGCTTGTGTAACTGTCAATGTCATGTTTACAGATTTAAATTATTGTGGTGACTTGACTTGAATAGTGGAGTATGTGATCTTGCACAATTTCTGCATCTGGTAGGTTTATGTTTAACCCAAAAAAGCCCTGAGTTCAGGAAATCACTGGAGTAGAACAATCTTCTTTAAATGCAATTTAAGAATGGCCGAGTCCTCCTTGGGAACATGGTGTCTAGAGAGCTTCGTATATGGGTAATGAGAAGCGCCAGTTGGCACCCCTGACTTATGAATTGCCAGATCCTTCCCAATTCTTGGTACTGGACCCGGAAGAGGAGACTCTCGATGCCCAATTACTGGTGCAGGGCTTTGAGGCATTCAATCAGGCTACTCAAAAGCTTCAGGATTATTACAGGGGTATTGAGCAGAAGGTTGATGAACTGAACTCTGAGTTAGCTCGGAAGAATCGAGAGCTAGAGCAAAATCTCCTCGAAAAAGATCGGGTCAAGAGTCACCTGAATAATATTTTTGAGAGTTCTGCCCTCGGAATAGTTGTCACTGACCTTCAGGGTGAGATTCTTTCTGTGAATCAGAAAGCACTGCGACTGCTTGATAAGATGGCGGAGGAAGTAAGGGGTCTCCGGTTGAACGAAATCTTGGGAGAACGGGTTCTTCCGTTGAGGTTGACTCCGGAGTTCATGCAAAGCTTACAGCAGGGTCAAGAGCAGGAGATGACATTACGAGGGGGCGCTGGTCTCTCTCGTCAATTGCGGCTGCATCTGTCTTTGATGAAAAGTGATCAAAACGAATGGCTCGGCTTGATCGTCAATATTCAGGACATTACAGACCTGCGGAAATTGGAAGAAGAGGCGGAGAGAAAAAATCGCTTCACAGGAATGGGTCAAATGGCCGCCAGCATTGCGCATGAGATTCGTAATCCTCTGGGAAGCATTGAGTTGTTCACCTCTTTACTTCGCAAGGAAGTTCAAAGCGAGTCTTCACAACAACTGGTTCATCATATTTCTTCAGCGGTTCAGAGTATGAATCACATCATCTCGAACTTGTTGGAGTACACCAAACCAAGGCCAGTTGCTAGAGAAGTGATTGACCTTCACAAATTTCTACGAGAAAATCTAAGTTTTTTTGAACAGTTGGTCGAGTACAATGATGTCGAAATGCGGACCGATTTCCTGGCGACCAACACCAAGATTCGCGGTGAAGTTGAGCTTCTCAAACAAGTCTTTCATAACATACTGATTAACGCGATCCAGGCAATGGTTGAAGAAGGTGAAATTCGCCTGACAACCAGAAATGTACTGACTGATAACCGCAAGATGCTAGAGCGATTCACTCATGTTCCGCTCTCCCAACGCCGACATGGTATGTCTTTGTTGCAGGTGTCCATTGAAGACACTGGCACGGGCATGTCGCAAGAAGTGCGCAAGCGCATTTTTGATCCCTTCTTCAGCACTAAGGAAAGAGGCACCGGATTGGGCCTTGCAATTGTTCATAACATCATTGAATCGCATGGAGCGATCATCGACGTGGAAAGTGAAGTAGATCAGGGAACCTGCTTCACCTTGTTGTTTCCAGTGGCCCACGATGATGAAGAAATCCCAGTGGATGAACCCACGTCAATCCTTCCCAAAGAACGAGTCCATTATTGAAAGGAAGCAATATGGTTTCGCATCCCATCCTGATTGTAGACGACGAAGTCGAAATGCGGATAGCTATGTCGGAGACCCTCAAACACTGTGGGTATCCTGTTGAGCTTTCGCACAATGCAATCGATGCCCTCAAGAGATTCAAGAACAACGAATACTCGCTGGTCATCACAGACATGACGATGCCTAAGCGCAGTGGCTTGGAGTTGCTTAAGGATATCAAAGGCTTGGAGCCCTACAAACCAGTGATCATGGCCACCGCCTACGGTACGATTGAGACTGCTGTGGAAGCAATGAAGCATGGTGCCTTCGACTATATCGTGAAGCCCTTCAACTTTGAGAATTTTATTTTCATTGTTGAACGAGCGCTGGCTTATCAGGACAACAAGGGACCCATCATGTTGCGTCCCACAGAAGATAAGGGATCTGCTGCTCCTACTAGTGGGGGTGCCCGTAAGCAAACGAACGGTGATCCAAAGGAAATCGTCACCCAAAATGCTGCGATGAAATCACTGCTGGAAGTTGCACGCAACGTTTCCCGTAGTAAGGCGACGATTCTCATCCAGAGCGAGAGTGGAACTGGTAAGGAATTGTTGGCTCAATATATCCACAATAACTCTGAACGTGTGAACAAACCTTTTGTAGCTGTGAACTGTGCAGCAATGCCAGATACGCTGCTTGAAAGCGAGCTCTTCGGACACAAGAAGGGTTCTTTCACTGGTGCAAACCAAGATCATCGTGGAAAGTTTGAGCAAGCTCACACCGGAACGATTCTATTGGATGAAATCAGCGAGATGGCTCTTCCGCTACAAGCTAAGCTTTTGCGTGTTCTTCAAGAGCAGGAAATTGATAAAGTCGGGGGCAAGGACCCAATCAAAGTGGATGTTCGAGTAGTAGCAACCACAAATCGTCATATGCTGGAGTGTGTCGAGTCAGGCAAGTTCAGAGAAGACCTCTATTTCAGATTGAATGTTATTCCTCTTTCCTTGCCCGCTTTGCGGGAGCGGAAGGATGATATCCCTCTTCTGGTAGAACATTTCCTGACTAAGCATGCACAGCTTAATGGTCGTGAAAGGCCTAAGATTGTTCAGAATGCTCTAGATGTCTTAACGAACTACAACTGGCGTGGCAACGTCCGAGAGTTAGAAAACGTGGTGGAACGCGCAATGTTGCTTTGCAACGGAAACGAAATCTTGCCACACCATCTCTTGATGCATTCACAAATGGGCAGTCGTACCATTAATGAAGACCTAGCTTCTGCAACAGCTTCGATAACATCAAAAGTCTCTGCACCTGCTGTGGTAGCAACAGAGTCCATCATTGAGTCAAATGCAAATCCAGTGAATGGGCCTCTTGGGATTGAGGTAGGGATGTCAATGAAGGAAGCAGAGAAGAAGCTTATTTTTGAAACCCTAAAGGAAACCAGCGGAAATCGAACCCATGCCTCACGAATTTTGGGCATCAGCATTCGTACTTTACGAAACAAGCTGAATGAATATCGTGAAGAAGGTGAGGTTTTTGAGTTCGAGGCAGACTAGACATAAGCTGATCATGAGTGCGGTCCTTCTGAGACCGCTCTCTCCCTTCAAAATACCCTTCCGTTGATCCCTTAGAAATCTCTCATCAAGATCTCGCCCTAGTACACTAGAGGCTGAGTAAGCAACAATACTCATTATAAACCAAATTCTTGATGAAGACGCATCTGCATATATTGATCTGTCTAGAACAGACGGCATTACTGGATGCGGTCAAGCAGGAACTGTCATTTCTGGAAAGCCACTTCCACTTAAAATGTGTTGGGACTGCTAAAGAGGCGGAGGAATTCTTGAATTCGACTCTGCGTGAAGAAACATCTCTGTCCTTGTTGATTTCCAGTGATGCTTTTTCGGAAGCAGATGGTGTAGACCTAATTGTTCGTCTACATGAAAACTCTCACACAACCAATGCGCGAAAAATTCTTGTTTGCGAAAAGCTAGACTCTGAAAAAATCCTTAGAGCTCTGAATCACGGTGGCTTGGACTACTGCCAACTAGCACCCTGGCAGATCGGTGACTTTGCCAAAACCGTGATCAAGATCCTCAGCGAATATGTCGTCCGCTTTGTGGAACATCCCCTGCCCTACGCCTTTGTACTGGACGAAGGCATCATTCTGCAACACCTGCGAAACCAGAACCCCACCCATTTAGATTTTAGATGACAAAAGCCTTGATCTGTGTGGCAGTACCTCTGTTAGTGCTCTGGTTACCCATGAATCAAGTGCTTCAAGAAATTGACGTGGTACAAGTACGAATGCTTGCCATCTTCACCCTGGCAGTTCTCTGTTAGATCCTTGAACCTATCCCCATCTTTGCGACTTCTGTTTTACTGATCGGACTAGAATTGTTGCTGATTTCCAACAAAGGGTCTATCTGGTTTAGGGATCCCAGTAGTATTGAGGAGATGGGAAAGTTACTTCCCTACCAAGATATACTTACTACATTCGCTTCTCCCATCATCATGCTTTTTTGGGGAGGCTTCTTTTTGGCGATGGCTGCGACAAAGTATCATCTGGACGTAAATCTCGCTCGGGTATTTCTCCGGCCTTTCGGTGAATCCCCAAAATTTGTCATGCTTGGGATGATGATCATTACAGCGGTTTTTTCGATGTTCATGAGCAATACGGCGACCACAGCTTTGATGATCACGATTGTAACTCCTGTTCTCCGACTGTTTCCAAATGATGACTTAGGCAGGACAGCGCTGGTTCTGTGCATTCCATTAGCTGCAAACATCGGAGGAATTGGAACACCAATTGGTTCACCACCTAATGCGGTTGCCATGAGGTATCTGGTAGTTGAGCAAGCTATAAGTTTTGGTGGATGGATGGCTTTCGGGGTGCCCTTTTCAATCTGCTTACTTGCCATTGCTTTGACCTTGTTAGTGGCTCTACTGCCTTCTAGACAAGAACGGATTAAGCTAGTAATTGAGAGTGAGTTTCGCCGTACTCCTCGCGCATGGGTTGTTTATATTTGTTTTGCCATGACCATCCTGCTCTAGCTTACAGGTTCCTTGCATGGGATGAATTCTTATGTTGTTGCGATGATTCCTGTAGCTGTTTTTCTTGTCAGCGGAGTAATTGGGAAGCAAGACCTCAAAAATTTGAGTTGGGATGTCTTATGGCTGATTTCTGGAGGAATCGCCCTGGGGCTTGGTCTGGAGTCAACAGGACTAAGCCAAACTCTCGTTACCAATATTCCTTTCGCTGAATTGTCTCCACTGATGATTGTAGTGATGGCAACAGTGATGGGTCTCTTGATGTCGACTTTCATCTCCAATACCGCAACAGCAAATTTATTACTGTCGATCATGGCTACTCTTGGGGCAACAATGAGTACGCTCGGCGAAATTGGTGGTTCAAAGTTGCTAGTTTTGCTGGTCACCTTTTCTTGTTCACTCGCGATGGCGTTACCAGTCAGCACACCTCCAAATGCGATGGCTTATGCGACAGGACTTCTTGAAAATCAACAACTTCTGCAAATTGGTGCGTTGATTAGTGGGATTGGCTTGGTGGCCTCCTATTTAATGGCAATGTTGCTTTGGCAAATTGGATTCTTCTAACATTTTTCCTAGTTGTGCTTGTCAGTCTTCTGTAGATGCGGTATTTAGGGTTTTCAAAAAAGATTTGTAATTAAAGTTATAGAGAAGTCTTCTCATGGCCAAGAATATTACCCCACGAAGTGAAAACTACTCCCAGTGGTATCTAGATGTTATCAAAGCAGGACAGCTGGCTGATTACGCTCCTGTCAAGGGATGTATGGTCATTCGCCCGAGCGGATTTGCGATCTGGGAAGCGATGCAGGCTCGGCTGGACAGAATGTTCAAAGAAACGGGACATGTAAATGCCTACTTCCCATTGTTGATTCCAAAAGAGTTCCTGAACCGAGAAGCTGAGCATGTTGAGGGATTCAGCCCAGAGTGTGCGGTGGTGACCATTGGGGGAGGTAAAGAGTTGGAAGAGCCATTGGTCATTCGTCCAACTTCCGAAACAGTGATTGGCCACATGTATGCGCAGTGGATAAATAGCTACCGAGATCTGCCGGTTTTGATCAACCAGTGGGCTAACGTGATGCGTTGGGAAAAGCGAACCCGACTTTTTTTGAGGACTTCCGAGTTTCTTTGGCAAGAAGGGCATACTGCCCATGAAACCTACGAGGAAGCTCAGGAAGAGACACTCAAGATGCTGGAGGTGTATCGAAGCTTTCAGGAGGACGATCTGGCAATCCCTGTAATTCCTGGCCAGAAATCAGAGGCTGAGAAGTTTCCCGGTGCTCTGTCTACTTACACTGTGGAAGCGATGATGCAGGATGGTAAAGCTCTTCAGAGTGCGACTTCCCATAATCTTGGGCAAAATTTTGCCAAGGCTTTCGAAATTCAGTTCTTGGATCGAAACAACCAGCAATCACTGGCTTGGACTACTAGCTGGGGAAGTTCCACACGTATGATTGGGGGACTGATCATGACCCACTCTGATGATGACGGTCTTATCCTACCACCTCGTATAGCCCCGGTGGCAGTTGCTCTAGTTCCCATCTTTTCAAACGATCAGGAACGGACTCAGACGCTTGAGTTTGCCGAGAAGATCAAGCAACGTTTAGCAGAACATTTAGATCACTTGAGAATTCAAATTGATGATCGAGACAATCTTCGACCTGGAGATAAGTTCTTCCATTGGATTCAGCAAGGTGTGCCGGTGAGGTTGGAGATTGGTCCAAGAGATGTCAAGCAGCAGTCTGCAATGGTGGCACGAAGAGATGTGCGTGATAAAAAATTAGTGCCCTTGGATGAGATTGCAGATCATGTTATGAGGCTTTTGCAGCAAATCCAGCAGGATCTTTACCTGCGAGCTCTTGATTTCCGCGAGGCAAATACCCGAACAGCCAAGAATTACGGAGAATTTAAAGAGATTCTCGAGCAGGAAGGTGGATTTATCAGGGCGCACTGGAATGGTTCGAGAGAAGTCGAGGATCAGATCAAAAATGAGACCAAGGCAACGATTCGATGTATCCCTCTGAACGATCAGCCCGAAGCCGGTAAGTGCATTTTGACTGGGGAACCCTCCAAGCAAGAAGTAATTTTTGCAATTGCCTACTGACAACCGAAGAGAAGCAGTTACAATATTTGGGTGTCATGAAAATCATTCTATCTTCATCCAATTTGAGGTCGTAAATGATTAGCTACTCTCATCAGAAACTCTTTCCATCCTCCCCCATTTCGCTTCCTAAGACTTTCTTACTCTTACTCATCATTGCTGTTGCGGCCGCTGTTTCAGTAGGCTTTGTGCAGGCACAATCAAAAGATGACCTGCAAGCTTTGATTCGGGCTTCGAAGACGCGAGCTGCCCTAGTACAGATTGTTCAGCAAGCTGTCGTGCACATCAAGGTTGAGAAAGAGATTGCAAACACTGGCAGAAATACTCCGAACAATCCTCTCGATCTATATAATGATGAGTTCTTTGAGCGATTCTTCCCGGGTATGCGACCCCCAAGAGGTCGAGGAAATGATCGATTCCGTCAGGAAGGCATGGGATCGGGTTCAATTGTCCGTTCAGATGGCTATATTCTCACCAATCATCATGTTGTTGGAGAAGCGGACAAGATCACTGTTCAATTGTTTGATGGCAGGGAACTTGATGCCAAGTTAATTGGTACTGATCCCGAGTCTGACATCTCAGTTATAAAAGTTGATGAGGAAGGAATGCCCACACTTGTGATGGGCGACTCAAAAGAAATTTTGGTAGGAGAGTCCGTCATAGCTGTAGGAAATCCATTCGGTCTCACACAGACGGTGACTTTTGGAATTGTCAGTGCCAAGGGCCGCACCGGAATCGGAATTACCGAATACGAAGATTTCATTCAAACAGATGCTGCGATCAATCCTGGAAATAGTGGTGGTCCCTTGATTAACTTGGAGGGCAAAATTGTCGGAGTGAATACAGCGATCTTCACCAGAAGCGGTGGCTATCAAGGGATTGGCTTTGCGGTTCCGATTAACATGGCTCGCCGAATTATGAATGATTTGATTGATGAGGGTCGAGTTTCCAGGGGATGGTTAGGTGTTGGGATTCAAGATGTTACTGCTGAGCTAGCCAAAGCCTTCCGACTGAAGGATAACAAAGGGACACTGATCACGGGGGTTATGCCCGGGACACCTGCCGAAAAAGCAGGTCTTCAAAAGGGAGACGTGGTTCTGAAACTCAACGGTGAAGTTGTTGAGAACAGCAATGACCTCAGAAATGAGATCGCAGACGCCCGAGCAGATGCAATCGTTGAGTTGGAGTTGGTTCGTGATGGTACCCCAATGCGAATGATGGTGACTTTGGATGAGCGACCGAAGCAGCCATCAAGAATGGCAATTCCTCAGGAACCCCCTACACCAACTCCACAACTTGGTTTCTCAGTTCAAGAATTGACCCCAGAGATGGCAGAACGACTGGGCTATGCACAGGTACAAGGCGGTGTTGTCATTACTGAAGTAGAACCAGATTCTTCAGCCTCTGAAGCTGGGCTGAGGGCTGGAATGCTGGTGGTGGAAATGGACCGCCAGAATATAGCTAATCTAGTTGATTTTCGGCGTGTGGGCAGCGAACTTTCCCTGCAAGATGGAATCTTGCTGCTGGTGAGAACTCAACAAGGTTCTCAATATATCTTTTTGCAGGGGGACTGACCACGTTCTTCAACTTTCAGCCTGCCTTGATCTGTGAGGGATCAGGCAGGTCCTTCTGCGAGCAAGAACTTTGATGGATTATCACAGCAATTATCTGCTTGTCTCAAATGTGAGTGACGCCTCATTTGCAATCGGTGTCGCCCACGCCCGCTCTCAAAAAATTGATATCTCTGATATTGTTGGTCTAAAAACCTTTGTCAACAGTGAGTTTTGTCCTCGCTTCCTGCTGGATGATCCCACCGAAGAGAATCTTGGTTTTGGGCTACAGGGCAAGTCCGTATATATCCTCTCCACCAGTTCCGCACACTACACTCGCAATGAATTGGCGATGCGCAATTGTCTACTCGCTTCAGCTGCCAAAGAAAATGGAGCTGAGTTTGTTGCCTTGGTCGAACCAGATCTTTTCTATTCCGCCCAGGACCGAGGGCCAAGAACTCGTAACCATCCACAAGCTTTAGATTTCACTTCCAAGGTGAAATTTGTTGGGCAACCTTGCTCTGCAGAACTCTACGCACGGATGTTAAAGGCTGCTGGAGTCGATTTAGTGATGACTGTTCACAATCACAAGCCAGAGATAGTGAAAGAGATTTATCAAAATGTTTTTGCAAGTGAGCCATCGACCGGGAAACCACGATATATTAATTTGGATATCGCTCATATTGTCGCAAATTATGTGTTGAGATCCGGCTTGGTTCGGCTATGGAATTATGGTGAGCACGTAGGCTTTGTTGCCCCAGATGATGGAGCTGTTGATTTTGTGAGGAAGGTTCAAGAATTTTCTGGGTTGCGTAACTCTGTACTTGTCACGATGAAGAAGACACGCCATGGTCAACGAGATGTGGAGATTGATGCTTCTAATGATGTGAGCCTTCTCAAAAATCGGGATGTCTTCATTCTAGATGATATGGTCCGTACCGGAGGTACCATTGCAGCCAGTGTGAAAATGTTGGCCGAAAATCCATCATGTGCCCCAGAGAAAATATTCTTCTACAGCACCCACACCTACATCTGTCCAGAGGCACGAGAGAATCTCAATTCTCCCTACCTGACACAATTCATCACAACCAACACCATTCCAAATGTTCTTAACCGGGACGATCAGGGTAGACTAAGAAAAAAGACTGTTGTGCTGAAGTTGGAACCCTGGATCGGCCATGCTGTTCAACATTGCCTGGAGTATGGAGAAAACCCAGATGAAATCTATGATGCTTCCAGTGTTGGGCATGCGGATGGATTCTATGCCGTAGACATTTCTTCCAAGAATCCGATTTCTGACCGCTCTCAACTTGGTCAATACGAGATGATGATCTGACATCATGGAAAATGAAAACGTCCTAATTCTTGGGCTGGGTGGGGTTGGCATGCATCTGACCAAGAGATTGAGTAATGAAGGACACGCCGTCACGGTAATTGAAACAGATCCCCATCTGATCCGTCAAGCCAGTGAACAACTTGATGTTCGGATTGTTTCAGGCAACTCCATGCAATTGCAACTTTGGGAGCATGCCCAGGCGAAGCAAATGGACTTGATGCTGGCTGTCACAAATGATGACGCCACAAACATGATGGCTGGTTTGATTGCGGATAAATTTGGAATCAGAAGGAAGATTGCTCGGGTACGTTCACTGGATTTTGAAAAAGGTAGCCTACTGCCGGCAGAAGAACTCAAGATTGATCTGATGGTTCATCCAGAGGAACTGGTCGCAAAGGAAATCGAGCGATTAGTATTGAGGGCTTCGGGAAATGACATGATTGATGTCTGTGAGGGACGAATGAAAGTGCTTGGTCTACGTGTGACTGAGCAAACTCCTATCGTTTGGAAAACTCCCAGAGAACTTGCTGCTGTATATCCTTTTCCATTTCGCTTGGTTGCAATCGCTAGGGGCATCACTACGATGATTCCTGGAGCCAATGAGGTCGTAAGACCTTTTGACCAGGTCTTCTTGTTTGCTCTTGAACAAGAAATCCCTCGTATCATGCGTGAGATGGGAGTGCAGCAGAGGACTCTTCAAAGAGTGATGATTCTAGGAGGTGGGCGAATTGGTCGTCGCGTGGCCCAACTGCTAGAAGGTTCGATGAGTGTGGTGCTGGTTGAAAAAGATATTCATATAGCAGAAGAATTGGCAGGGATGTTGAGGAATACTCAGGTGATTCATGGGGATGGTACAGATGCCAATACATTGATTACCGCCAATCTTGATGAAATGGATACTTTCATTGCGACAACCGGAGAGAATGAGACCAACATTATCAGTTGTCTTCTGGCCAAGCACCTGATGAATAAGCAAAATCGGGATCCAAACGGAAGTGTGGGGAAAACAATTGCGCTAGTCAATAAGGAGGATTACCTTGTGCTGGCCTCTACAATTGGTTTGGACATAGCACTGAATACGAAGATTTCTGCGGCTAACGAAATCTTAAAATTTATCCGCCGGAGCGAATTGTTGTCAGTGGCACACTTGCATGGAGTGGACGCTGAAGTTTTGGAGTTGCTCGCACCATCCGGTTCCTTGATTACAAAAAAACCGCTCCGAAAATTAGCGAATTACATGCAGGATCATCGAATCCTCGTTGGAGGTGTTGAATCAGGAGGTGAGTGGCAGGTGGCCGTTGGTGATACTCATATTCAACCAGGAGATCGTGTGATTGCGGTATGTCCCTCGTTGAATTTGAATGATGTCCGTAGACTGTTTCAATGAAACAACTGGCGGTTGTCATCGCGTTGGTAGCTTCGAGCTTGGCAGCTTGTGTCGGTTCAGATTCGTACTATGTCTATCCTTCCGATTACTCCAATGAGCTAGAATATGTCTGTTTGCATGTGATGCAACGGGGTACTCGTCGGTTCATGGTCAATGATCAGCGTGCGGTAATCCCTTTGCAGGCTGCAGGAAGTGGAGTCTTGCCGGAAGTCCAAACAGATCTGGCACCTGGAGGATATTTCTGTGGAGCCTTTGATGATAGGCAAGTCCCTTGCTCTAAAGGAAAAACGAGTAACTTAGATGGGACGACCTGCGCCTTTGCTCGATAATTTTGTAATGAACTCAAATTTTGAGTGGGCCATCATCATTTTCGCTTCCCAAATGAAAGGTTTTAGAACTTTTCACGGTTTTTGCACCGTTTCTAAACGCACTTTGAGCTACATGGAAGAAGACTGAGTGAGTCGTTGCTATTAACATAGCTTGTCACCTTATCTACACTACCGGTCCCCCCGGAGAGGAGCATGGATGCCTTCTAAGAGCAAAAGCACTAATCTGGTTGTTGGTTTAGATATCGGCACTACCAAGATTTGCGCAATTGCTGTCGATGCCAATAGTAAAGAACAATTACATGTTGTCGGTGTAGGAACTGCCAAATCAGAAGGTTTGCGCAAGGGCGTCGTCGTTAACATTGAAAAGACTGTCAATTCAATCAAGAAAGCCATTGAAGAATGCGAATTGATGTGTGGTCAGCAGATCAATTCTGTATATGCTGGCATTGCTGGGCATCATATCAAGGGGCAAAATAGCCGGGGAATGGTTACGGTACACAATCGTACTGTCTCTGAAGAAGATATTCGAAGAGTGATTGATGCTGCGCAAGTCTTGATTCCAAATGATCGTGAGGTGCTCCATATTTTGCCGCAAGAGTTCATTGTTGACGAACAAGATGGGGTACAAAATCCCCTTGAAATGGCAGCAGCCCTCCTGGAAGTAAAAGTCCATATTGTCACGGGATCGGTTACTTCAGCTCAAAATATCGTAAAGTGCTGTAATCAAGCTGGCTTGGAAGTTGATGATATTGTGTTAGAGCCATTGGCTTCCAGTCAGGCTGTGCTGAGCCCTGATGAGCAAGAAGTTGGGGTCGTCTTGGTAGACATAGGGGGGTGGCACAACTGATATCACAATTTATTCAGAAGGCAGCATCGTCCATACAGCCGTGCTAGCATTAGGAGGAAACCACCTCACCCACGATATTGCAATAGGCTTAAGTACACCCCTAGCGGAAGCAGAAGAGATCAAACATGAGCATGGAGTTGCAATGGTTGATCTTGTAGGGAGTGAAGAAACAATTCATGTCCCTAGTGTTGGAGGACGAAACAACCGTAGCGTTCAAAAGCAGGTTTTGTCTGAAATCATTGAAGCCCGTTTCCGTGAGATCTTCGAATTCATCGCCCAAGAAATTGAGAAATCAGAATATCGCAGTGTGATGGCATCTGGGGTCGTGATTACAGGTGGAACCTGCATCATGCCCGGTGCAGATGGCCTGGCTTCACAGGTCTTAAATCTTCCAGTAAGGGTTGGCTTCCCCGAGAATGTTGCAGGTCTACAGGAGTTAATCTACTCTCCAAAATATGCTACCAGTGTTGGCTTGGTCCGCTATGGAATCAATAGTAATCAAGGCAAACTGAACTTCAGTGGTGACGACACCAATATGTTCCACAAAGTCGCCCGAAGAATGAAGGAATGGTTGCATGAATTTTTCTAAACACACATTACCTCACCTATCTAGGGTGAATGCAAAGATCAGAAGGAGCATACGGTGCTTGATTTAGGATTTGCTAACATCCAACCGGTGCAAAGTGACACTCCCAACATCAAGGTCATTGGGATTGGTGGTGGGGGTGGCAATGCCATCAATCGAATGGTTGATGCAGGGATAAGCGGTGTCGAATTCATTGCTGCAAATACAGACCTGCAGGATCTCAACAAGTCTAAAGCCACCTACAAACTTCAGCTTGGGCGCTCTAGTACAAGAGGCCTTGGTGCAGGTGCGAAACCAGAAGTAGGTCGTGCAGCTGCAATGGAAAGTGAAGCTCAAATCCGGGAGAGCATTGATGGGGCTGACATGGTCTTCATCACTGCTGGGATGGGGGGTGGAACTGGAACTGGGGGAGCCCCAGTCATCTCAAGGATAGCCCGGGAATCACGCGCGCTGACAGTTGGTGTAGTTACTCTTCCATTCAATTTTGAAGCGAGCAAACGTCGCCGTTTAGCAGAAGAAGGCATTGAAGAACTCCAAAAGCACGTTGATACGCTGATTATAATTCCCAACAACAATCTGTTGGGAATTATTGACCAACGAACTTCCTTGGTGGAAGCGTTCAGTTTTGCTGATGATGTCCTTCGGCAAGGAATTCAGGGAATTTCAGATCTGATCACGTTAGACGGCATCGTCAATTTGGACTTTGCCGATGTCCGTACAGTCATGGAAAACAAGGGCAAAGCAGTGATGGGTACAGGCCGAGCCTCTGGTGACAAGCGTGCTAGAAGAGCCGCAGAAAGAGCCATCCATAGCCCACTTCTCAGTGATTGTAATATCAGAGGGGCTCGAGGCATTCTGATGAATGTTGTCGGCAGCGAGTCTATGACACTTCATGAGGTTCATGAGGCTTCATCGTTCATTGAAGAACAAGGTCATGAAGATGCCGTCATCATTTGGGGTGCTTCAATTAATCCAGGTCTGGGTGATGAGATTCTGATTACGGTAATTGCAACAGGATTTGATAATCAACCATCTGTTTCAACGAAGAGTCCCGCTCAAGAAATTACCGAAGAGGTTGCAGAACTGCCAATTGCTGAAGAGCAAATACCGGATGTAAAAGAGGTAGAAGTTGAGCCGGAGAGGATGGTCAGATTTGAGCCGCCAGAGCCTACAGTCGCTGCAGTGATTGAAAAAGAGGAAGAAGTAGAGGTAGACGAAGTAAATGAAGAAAACACTCCAGGGATTGTTTTCGCCCTAGAACCAGAAGAGATTGAAGAAGAGGAATCATCATTTGCGCCATTGGAAGAGCCTAGAATCACTCTAGTAGCTGAAACCGAACAGGAGGAGCCTCACCCTGAAATGGATGAAATTCAACCCGAACCAATGTCTACTCAAAGTCCAGATGCGGCAGAGGAAGAAATCCCAGTGATTGCAGATGATGAATCGGAAGAACCTGCCTTTTATTCTCTAGGAGGAAGTGAGGTTGGCGATGAAGAGGTTGAACCTGTAATGTATGTTGCTGCACCGACAAATCATTTTCTAGAGGAAAGGGTTCCGCTAGAAGAACCAACCGAAGCGGTGGGCCAGGTTGAAGTTATACCAACAATCCAAAAATCAAACACTCCACCTGATAGAACGGAAGACTCTGTTATCGTTGAAACGGTGGAACCAGTAATTGCAGTAGCAAGTGCTTCAGGAGCAAGGATAAGGAGACCAGAAGGGGTAGAAATTGAGACAGCCCCAAGGGAAATTTTTAACTCGTCTGCGGCTAAGAAGTTGACGGATGCTCATCAGCGGCGATCTCAGGAACTCAGGGAGATGCCCAAAACTACTGAAAACATTACAAATAAAGTTGATGTGACGGAGAAGACTACTATCTCGGCTGCTAATCCAACACTAACTGCGCAACCGACTATTCGGGGGTTTCAAAACCGCAGGGACTTTCACAAAAATTTAGACATTCCGACTTTCATTCGTAAAAAACTCTCACCGCCCAGTAACTGATCCAAAGAAATTGACGTTCAAAGAAATCTTTTGCAGTTTTCTTTGAACAAGGTGATGCTCCTTCCCTCGATGCATCCCTGAAAGTCAATTTTCCTCAGCGTTTCAATCCTGCAATGAGACATTTATATTTACCAAGTGTATTGAGTCTTGGGCTACTTGGTAGCTTGTTAGCTTGGATTGTGGCGCAATTTGTTTCAATTCTCGCTGAGAGTCTTCTTATTTTGCCAGAAACGACACTTCCATTATTACATCACATTTTGGAAGGAGCGTTATTTGGAGCAGGCTTGGGGATGGCACTCCAAATCCGTGAGATATACTTTCAAGGAAGTGATATTGAATCCTTGGTCAAACAAGGAGTCAATGGTTTGTTTGATGGTTTGTTACTAGGCTTAGGTGTGACTCTACTCTCTGTGACATTTTCTGAAAGATTTCCACAGTACCAATTTGGAGGACTGCTCTATGCGGTTTTATTGGGAGGTGGCATCGGAATTCAAACTTCGAGAGGATGTAATGCCTGGAAGGTCCGCATACAACTTGGGCTCTTAGCGGCTGTGGGTGGCGGAGGAGCTCTCTATATTTTATCAACATTGCAGTCGGTTTTTCTGATTCAAGGATTTGCTAGTTGGATTCCGCTGTTGTCAATAGGTTTTGGTATTTCCCTGCTATTGGGACTGCCAGAAGCACTGTTCAATCGTTCCCGATTACATCTACTAACCGGGGAGCGTGAAGGACATGTTTACTGGCTCCATCCGTTTTATAGTTCACTAGGGTATAGCCTTCAAAACAATCTGATCCTACATCCCTTTCGAGAAGTACGTGGAGAACAAGCTTGTATCGAGCGAGATCGGGGTCAAATTTTTTTAAAGAATTATGGTGATTCCCAGGAAGTACTGTTGAATTACAGGCCTGTTGTGCAGCAAGAACTCCAGTCAGGAGACCTTATCAAGATCGGAACGGCGCTGCTGCAGTTCACCAAATAGCAATGCCTGATTCAATTCGTAACTGGCAACGACTTCTCATAGGAGTGTTGCTAGTGATGGGGCTGGTGCCAACGCATGCTAATGCGGATATGCAATCCCCAAGTGTACAATTTGTTCTGCACGAACCCACCTCGTCTTCTGTTGATCCGAACAAAATCTCGCCCCCGCTGGAACCAATCGACCCCTTACAATTTGGAATCCTGATCGGTTTAATGTTGACCTTAGCCGGTTGCCTTTTCTGGTTTTGGCGATCGCGCAGCCAACCTGTACGCAAAACCGAAGTGGAACTTGGTTTTGAAATCATTACTCCTGGAGAGAATAGTCGATTTCTACCCTTGGAGCTAAAGAACTACACCTTGGATTATCTGAACGATATTGAAACAAAAAATAAGCTCAGATTGTCAGCGAATTTAGAGAAGGTTGCACTGACTCCAAAGCAGAATTCATTTTACTTGGAAGACCGGAATAGTAAGAACGCTTTGTTGGTGAATCGTCGCCGCATGAACAAAGTTTTGTTGCAAAACGAGGACGTGCTGGATATCGGTGAGTTAACTCTGCTTTTCAGAAATCGATTACCTGCCTTTGTGCTTCCCTCTGCTGAAGAAGGGAACCCGTTGCTCTATCCACGGCGATCGTTAACTCCGAAAGGCCCCTTACCCTCTTCAACGGCTTCTCTGCGCTTTCTCGGTAACCGTCAGGATTTTCCATTAGTACGCAACATTATGATACTAGGTAGATCTGAGACATGCGACATGGTACTTGAGGATTCAAGTGTTCACCTCAGACACGCGCGCATCTTTCGGTCGGGGACAGTTTACAAGCTCCAAAACCTAAGTACAGAAGGGACTTATCTGAATTCAAGACGTGTTGAGCAAAAGGAGCTTCATGATGGAGATGAAATCGCTGTGGGACGTTATGTGTTCATTTTCCAAAGTGGCAAGAAACGATGAATAAGCAGTCGCGGTTGCTTTTTGTGTGCATGGGCAATATCTGTCGCTCCCCGACAGCTGAGGGAATCATGCTCCACCTGATCCGAAAAGATGGGCTAGAAGAGTTGATTGAATGTGATTCTGCCGGGACGCACGGATATCATGTTGGAGAGCCAGCTGATTCAAGAATGCTGAAGCATGCTCAGATACGAGGATATGATTTACCAAGCCGTTCCCGTAAACTTCATCCAGTGAGTGACTTTCCTTACTATGACTGGATTCTGGTTATGGATGATCGTAACTACCAAGATGTAATAGGTTTGGACTCTTCTCGAGAATATGCATCTAAAATCCGAAGGATGACTGATTTCTGCCAATTGATGAAGGTAAATGAAGTCCCAGACCCTTACTATGGTGGAGATGCAGGCTTTGAACTAGTGATTGATATTTTGGAAGATGCTTGTGCAGGATTGATGGAGAGGTTAAAAGCTGAATGAATGCAGGTCTCCGTGAAAGTCTACAAGCGGTTCTGGAACAACCTATTCTAGATTGGTTGCCGGTTTCAGGTGGTTGTATTAGTGAAGCATGGCAAGTCAGAACAGCGAAGGAAACTGTATTCGTTAAGTTGTCAACGGGCTTATTGCCAGGAATGCTTGCAGCAGAGGCAGAGGGTCTCAATGAGTTAGCAAAATCAGGTGCGATCCGTGTTCCTGAAGTCATCAGGTTGACAGAAAATTTTCTCATTCTGGAATTTATACCAACCGCCATCAATCCCCCTTCAGATTTTTGGTCCAAGTTGGGTCGGCAGTTGGCTAATTTACATGCTTATTCCGAGAAAATCCCTGGATTCCATCAAGATAATTTCATCGGCCGGAGTCCACAGAAAAATCACTGCACAGCAAACTGGAAAGAGTTTTTCTGGCAAAGCAGGCTGTTACCCCAATGGGAAATGGCAATGCAGCGTGATATCCCAAACTACTTTGGCAGCGGTTGGAGAGTTTTTGGCCAGCACCGTTGGACGGCTCATCAGCGCAGGCTTCTTTGCTTCATGGAGATCTGTGGAGCGGAAATGTTTTGGTAAGCAAAAATGGTGAGCCAGTAGTGATTGACCCAGCTGTCTATTATGGTGATGCAGAAGCAGATCTGTCGTTGACTTATCTTTTCGGAGGCTTCCCTACCACGTTCTATCAGGCCTACCAAGAAATACGCCCAAAAAGGGAGGGCTTTGCTCGAAGACAAAAAGTCTATCAACTCTATCACCTACTGAATCACTTCAATCTCTTCGGTAACAGTTATACGCAGTCAGTCGAATCCTGCCTTGGGGAGATCGCCCGTTAATGACTCTTTGAAGTCAAAGTAACTGAGTACACTCAATGGAAGTAGAACTCCTAAAAGCACTTTTACAAGCTGTACAGGAAAACAATTCAGAACTGAAAGCTATTCGCCGTTTGCTAGAAGCTCAAAATCGAGAAGGTTTGGTGATGCCAGAAAGTCCAAATCCACCAAATTTACAAGAAACAGAATCATGGAACAATGAGGTGGATCGCTTGTTTCGTGGGGAGTTGGGTTAGTTGATAGGAGTTTTCAGAGTTTTAGTATAGATGTTTTCATATTGGGTGGCGGTGTTTTCCCAAGAAAATCTTTGGCGCATACCCAATTTAATTCTGTTTTCGAATGAAGCGTGGTCGTTGGTAAAACAATCAATCCCTCTCTTTATAGCACCAAGAGTATCATCTGCATTGGGCTCTGTAAATACGAACCCTGTTCCGTTCCCACCGGATGTGTCGTTCTCCCAAACCGTATCTCGGAGACCGCCTACGGCTCTAACGATCGGAAGCGTGCCGTAGCGAAGACTATACATCTGATTGAGTCCACAGGGTTCATAGAGCGAGGGCATCAGGAAGAAGTCACTTCCGGCTTCAATTCGATGAGCTAAGGCC
>JACLAD010003851.1_pt1 | contig 53163 bp, 45 predicted proteins | sample 8027901 | NCBI WGS metagenome assembly JACLAD01 (sample SAMN15725071, study PRJNA655200) | protist metagenome | isolation source: fluorescence activated cell sorting (FACS) single amplified genomes of... | place: Spain: Blaines Bay Microbial Observatory, Mediterranean Sea | collected 2016-07-05 | reverse complement strand
TCATGATATGTTTAGATACTTGAGTGGTCATGGTAATTCTGGCAATTCGTTTGAACTTTTGGGGCAATCATGGAATAAAGTTGATCCTCTTCAAGTAACCAAAGCTTAAATTTCAAATCAACATGAAAAAACTTATAGCCATCCTGCTGCTTTTTGTATTTCTGGGAGGAAATACTGGAGTGGCTGAGGAAGACAAGCTCAATCAGGCGGTTGTTCGAGGGATTGTGGAGCGATTTACATCGTTGCACTATGCTCAGGAGCCTTTAAATGATGAATTGTCCAAAAGGATTTTTCAGCTCTACCTAGATTCCTTGGATTCTGGGCATTACTACTTCCTGGAATCTGATGTGAAAGAGTTTCGAGCTAAAGTGACCAGTTTAGATGACATGTTTCGGCGTGGCGATGTCACTTGGGCAATGGATGTCTTCACACGTTTCCTAACCAGGCTCAGTCAACGTCAAGCGATGCTAGAATCTTTTCTGGAAGACGAGTTTGACTTCGAGAAAGATGGTCAATGGAGAATTGATCGGAAAGATGAGCCCTATCCTAAGAGTGAAGATGAAGCGAAAGAGACTTGGAGGCTGAAAACAAAATTTGACCTATTGACGCTCAAGTTGGCAGGCAATACGGATCAAGAGGCCAAGGACCGCTTACTAAAGCGTATTCGATCCATATGGAAGGATTATTCTCAGTACACTGACGATGATGTAATTGCGCTTTATCTAAATGCTCTTACACGCGCCTATGATCCTCATTCGACATACATGGCTGCAGAGGATCTAAGGAACTTTGATATTTCGATCAAACTCTCTCTGGATGGTATCGGTGCGGTGTTGCGCTGGGAAGATGGCTATACCGTTGTGAACTCGATCATTCCCGGTGGTGCAGCTGCACGGCATGGGAAATTAGCTGTCGATGATCGGATCATTGCTGTTGCACAAGGGACAGAGCCATTCGAAAGCGTCATTGATATGCGCTTGAATGACGTCGTTGAGCTGATCCGTGGACAGCGTGGGACCACAGTTCGTCTTCAAGTTATGCGCAAGAGTGAAAACGGATTTGATACCCTCAATTTTGCGATTGTTCGCGATAAAATTATTCTGAAGGATGGTGAAGCCAAAGCAGAAATTTTTGAACCGACCGCATCAACGGAGGAAAGTCCCTCAGCCTACCGAATAGGTGTTATCGAACTTCCTTCGTTCTATGTTGATTTCAATGACCGACGACAGAATCCGAACAACTACAAGAGTTCATCTCGTGATGTTCGGACTCATTTGGAGCAATTTAAGCGGGATGGTGTGGATGGAGTGATTTTAGATCTTAGAAACAATGGTGGTGGTGGTCTTGACGAAGCTATCACGATGGCCGGATTGTTTGTTGGCCGTAAGCCGATTGTGATTGTTCGTCAAGCCAGTGGTGCCCGGATTACAGTCCATCGCAGTAGAGAAGAAGCCATTTACGAAGGTCCGCTGTTGGTCATGCTAAATCGCTTCAGTGCATCTGCCTCCGAAATTCTTGCAGGAGCAATGCATGACTATCAACGAGCTATTTTAGTGGGTGACCGAACAACATTTGGAAAAGGTACTGTACAAAACATTGTGCAACTTCCTGAGGGCTATGGGGCACTGAAAGTGACCATAGCTCAATTTTATAGGGTCTCTGGGTGGTCCACCCAAAATCGTGGTGTGGAAACTGACATGATCTTGCCATCTATTAATAATGCTCGGGATCTTGGGGAATCGACTTTAGAGAATGCGCTGCCTTGGAAAGCGATCTCACCAATCTCTTACACACCGGTCGGTAACATTCGACGCTACATTAATGAGTTGCAGCAGTATTCAAATGAGCGACTTTCCAAGGATACAGATTTCAAAGAAATTGAAGAAAATGTTCAGGAATTTTTGACCAATGTGAAACCGCTGGAGTATACAAGTATTTTGAAAATGCAGGAAGACGCAGCAAAGCGAAAAGAGGAGAGGGACGAAGAGATGGCTAGTGCTCGCAAGACGACGGATAACACCACCCAAGAAGATTCCGACGAAGAGAAGGCTTCAAATGAAGAAACAAACATTCGGAGTGATGCCTATCTTTTGGAAAGCATGGCCATCCTAGAAGACTACATTCGCTTGCAGCAACGTGTGGAAGTTAAGAACTAATGAGTGAAACAGAATTTCCTCCTTCTAACACTCTGCCAGTTCTGATTGACTCAGACCGAATCAGAAAACGTGTGGAAGAATTAGGGCGTAAAATTAGCGAGGACTATAAGAATCAACCTTTGGTACTGCTTGTCGTTCTCAAAGGTTCGTTTCTTTTCTGTGCAGATCTGGCAAGACAACTTTCGATTCCGTGTCGTATCGAATTCATCCGAGCCTCAAGCTACAAGGATGCGAAGGTCAGTTCAGGGCAATTACAACTTTCTGAACTGCCAGATCTACGGCATGCAAATGTTTTAGTTGTTGAAGACATTCTCGATAGCGGGTTGACTCTGCAGAAAATTCTAGAGCACCTACGATCAGAAAATTTGGCTTCCTTAGAAGTTTGTACGCTATTATCTAAGCAGATTCCTAGGAATATTCAGATTGAACCCAAATACATTGGTTTTGAAATTCCCAACCGCTTTGTTGTCGGCTACGGTTTGGATTACGCTGAGCGCTACAGAGAAGTGCCTGACATCCGCTGTTTAGACTGATATTAACCCTCCAAAAAGTCATCTATATGAGCGTCAAAATTCGTCCTAACTGGAACTTTGAATCTCAAGATGAGGCAAATCAACTTTTGTTGCAACTCACCCTGGAAAATCGAGCCTACCTTGAAGCAATCTTGCAGAATTTGGCTTTTTTAACAGCGAAATCAACTGATACAGATGTAGAAGAATTGATGATGACGCTATGGCAGCAAGTCAAAGATACTGGCAGTCAGAAATTTCAGGAATTGCAGCAAGATTACCACGCTAACAAAGTGTCTAGTCAGCAAGATGAAGAAGGCTAAGCTCCTGATCCTCTCACTATTGCTGACAAATTCTTCACTATGGGCTATCGACGCTCAATCCCTTAAAGAGGGTGCCTTAGGCTTGTGGGACAAGTCTCGAGAGGTTGCCGGTACAGTAGGTGAAAAAGTGCAAGATACTTGGGATGATAGTGAACCACTTAGGGAGGCGATTGGTGATAAATCTGCTGAGCTTTGGGATGATAGTGAGCCGCTACGAGAGAATCTAGAAGAAAAAACAAAAGATGGTTGGCAGACCGCTAAGGAATGGTCGACAAAAAAATATGATGAACTGAATCAGTCAGAGGAAAATCCTGACAACTCGAGTGCTTGGTGGAATTTTTCTGATTCAGAAAAGAAAAGTGAGGACGATTCAGCAGTCGAAAACTCTTTGAAAGAACTGTGGGAGAAGACGAAGGATGGTTCAAAACAACTAGGTGAGAAAATCCAAGAAAACACTAAAAGTCTCTTATGAACAGATTTCTTCTTGGATTATGGTGGTTCTTGATGATCCCGTTTGTTGTCAATGGACAGCAAGTTTCTCTTCAGGCAACAGGGGAGGGACTAAGCTCTGAAGAGGCAAAGCAAGCAGCACTCGCTGAACTATCCTTCAGAATAGCTGCTAATGTTGAGAGCCAGATTGATTCAACTCAAGAACTGCGAAATGAAGAATTCAACCAAACTGCAAGCCAACGGCTGAGCGTCACTTCAGAATTACCTATCCTTGGTAGTACGATTGAAATCACTGAAAATGATGGAACCTACCTCGCTACTGCACGACTTGACGCTGCTACCTCTCTGCCACTCTACGAACTCAAAATTGACGAACTAACTAAGGAATTAGACGATTCTTGGAAGATTGGAACAATTAGCGATCCAATTCGTGCGATCCCTAGCCTAAGAGCTACTCTACCTGTTCTTGAAGAACTACAGTTGCTAAGACTGATTGCACGCTATCTTGGTGCAAAACTACCTCAACTTACAATAACTGTCACATCTATTAATGATCGAATAAAGCAACTTCAACAAAATCCACAGACGATCGAAGTTGCAGTTCAGATATTGGCTGATCCATGGAAAAATCTTGAAAAGATGTATGTCTATCCTCCAGTACTCCGTGGATCAGAGGAAATCACAGAGTTTGCCGCAGTCTTTCGCAGTCGTCTTGCCAGCCAACTCAAGGAAGTCAGTCGTCCCGCTCAGTCAAAATTTCTTCTCCGTGGTGACTACCTGATTACAGGCCGAGGAATAGACCTAACCTATCGGTTGCAGAATTGGAAAGGTGAAACTCTTCAGGCTGGTAGTGTCCAGTTAGCCCCTGCCGCGTACAATGGACTTGAAGTTAAGACATCGCCAAAGACTAATTCAAAGATAAGTTCCACAACTTCTGTTGATCCAGATTCTTCACATACTTCCCTGATAGAAAAGCCATCCAAGTCAGAAGGTCCTTCCTCGAAACCCTATTGGACGGATCCTGTGACCGGAATGGAATACCGCTTCATTCTAGGGGGACAATTTGAGATGGGTGATATCTTCGGAGAAGGAAATCCTGATGAAAAATGGGTTCGAAATGTTGTGCTCGACTCCTATTGGGTCAGTACGACAGAAGTAACTCAGCAAGCCTGGGAGGAAGTCATGGGGAAACCAGCCAGCCGAAATGCTTCATCAAGATACCCTGTGGAAGTAACTCTCTCAGAGTCTAATCGATTTCTTAAAAAGTTGAATGAAATCAACGCAGGTGAAGAATTTCGCTTGATTACAGAGGCTGAGTGGGAATACGCCTGCCGTGAAGGGGGAACAAAAGTTCGCTTTGGGAACGGTAAAGATGAAATTTCCGAAACAGAATTCGCTTACTCCAAGATGCCCATCCAAGTTGTGGGAAATTATGCACCAAATAGCCTTGGTTTGTTTGATTTCAGTGGAAATGTGGCAGAGTGGACAGCAGATAAATATCAAAAAAGTTATCGTGATCTGCCAGAGCTCAATCCGCTTTCCCAGAGAGGAAGAGGTAATGTGTTAAGGGGAGGTGGCATTGTCAATTTACTTCCAGGTGCCGAACCGAAGCACATCCGATGCAGTGCTCGCCAACAGTCCCGCAGCAGTCGGGATCGATTCGGTCTAAGACTTGTTCGAAAACATTACTGACGATCAAAATTTTCTGAAAAAAAATGGCATTTCAATTTCACAGATATATGCGTACGCCGCATTCGGAAATCTATGGTATCTTCATTAGTGACCAAGTTGAAAAAGATCCAGTAGGAAGGGTAGATATTCATTACTCGCTTTATGGTTTAGTCAATGGGTTGGTGGTGATGGAGCAAGCTTTGTCTGAAGTTGAGACAGAAGAACTGATTGCGAAAATCGATGATGAATTAGTGGAAATGACTACAATCGATGACGAAAATTTCGAAATAACGGTAGCCTTTGCCACTAAGGTTTTGACCTTTGGCAAGGAAGAGATTGACGAGGAATAATCGAAAGCTATGGGATTTTCTTACAGAGTCCAGAAAGCTCATAAGAACGGTTTGAATGTTAGCACATCCAAAAATGGACTGAATGTAAGTTACACCTTGGATGTGGGTTTTGGTAAAATTAATACCCCATTGCTTGGAAAGCGCAAAAAATTGCGCTGGACTAACGAGGGAAGTGGCCTCTTTTCTCAATACCTCTGAATTTTCTTGGTTTAATTTGTAATCAAGTCTCCTCTTATAACACCTCAAAATGAGCATTCTAGTCAGCGTCCAAGGCTTGACCAAGTCATATGGATTACTACCCCTTTTTCAGGGATTGAGCCTGGGTTTTAACACAAATGAAAAAGTTGGGCTAATCGGTCCAAATGGTTCGGGTAAGTCTACGCTTTTGAAGATTCTTGCAGGTGAGGAAGAACCAGACGATGGAGTTCTTTCTAGAAATAGACAATGTGAGATTACCTATCTTGCACAAACGGAAGCCTTCTCGGATACAGCTACGGTTCAAGAATGTTTGGAAGAGAAAATTCCCCAGCATATCAGTGCTTCAGAGCGACCTTTCAGAGTTCAAGAAACTTTAAGAACGCTAGGTATCATTGATTCGCAAATCCCTGTTGGAGAACTATCTGGTGGTTGGCGAAAGCGGATTGCGCTGGGCCAAGTACTAATCCAACAGCCAGATATGTTGCTGTTGGATGAACCAACAAATCATCTTGATCTAGAGGGAGTGCTTTGGCTGGAAGAACTGCTAAGGCAGGCAGCCTTCTCATTCGTCTTGGTGAGCCATGATAGAGAATTTCTACAGCAGACGACGAACCAAACAATTGAACTAAATAAGAGCTATCCCTCAGGCTTTCTAAGAATTGATGGTCCATACGAAATATTCCAGGCCAGGAAAGAGGAAATCATTCTGAACCAGCAAGCCCAGCAAGAGACGTTGGCCAATAAAATGCTCCGCGAGGACGAGTGGTTGAAAAGAGGCCCCAAAGCCAGAACTACAAAGGCTCGATTCCGTGTTGAAAATGCTGAGGTGTTACGAAAAGAGTTGGACCAATTAAGGATGCTCAACTCTCAGAACCGCCAGATAGGAGTAAACTTTGATGCGTCTAATCGGAAAACTCGAAAATTGATAGAGTTACTTGATGTGACTTTTAGGTACCCATCGAAGCCACTTTTTTCCAAATTGAGTCTAACACTGCAAGCAGGCGTTTGCTTGGGCGTACTTGGTCAAAACGGTAGTGGGAAAAGCAGCCTTCTGAAGTTGATGAAGAAAGAACTTCAACCAGATCAGGGGGAAACGCGCTGGGCCGAAAATCTTAAGGTGGTGCACTTTGATCAACATCGCGATCAACTGTCACTGAATCTGACACTCAAACAGGCCCTATCACCGGCTGGGGATACAGTCATCTATCAGGAACGTCCTATTCACGTGGTAGCTTGGGCAAGCCGGTTCCTCTTTCCGAAAGAAAAGCTGACTCTTCCCCTCAGTCAACTTTCGGGTGGTGAACGTGCCCGTGTTTTGATTGCCAACCTGATGCTACAGGCAGCAGATGTTCTTCTTCTTGACGAACCAACAAATGATTTAGACATCTCTACTTTAGAAGTTTTGGAAGAGAGTCTAATGAATTTTTCTGGAGCGATTTTGTTGATTACCCATGACAGGTATTTGATGGATCGGCTCAGCGACTACCTAATTTGTCTAAAGGATGATGGAAGCGTTGATTTTTTTGCGGATTATGCGCAGTGGCAATTGCACCAGAGAGGGAGCTACATAGGAACTGAACCCCAGAAAAAGAATCAAAAAGATGGTAAAAAAATTAGTTATGAAGACAGAAAAGAATGGCGAAGAATTGAAGGAAAAATCCAAAAAGCAGAGAGTGAGGTGGTCCAACTTGGAGCACTATTACACGCTCCGGAGAACCTAAACGATTTGGCAAAGCTTCAGGAACTTTCTAATCAGTTAGTTGCAGCAGAAGGCAGAGTTCAGCAACTTTATGATCGATGGGCTGAGCTTGAGGAGTTGTTTGCTTAGGGCATTATTCTAATTCAGAAAGGTTGAAATTGTTCAGATTACCTCATGATCCGATTGTACTAATCCGGAAGCAAAACTCTTGGTATGGAGGTGATTTAGGATGATTTCTGGAAGCTTATTTCCAAAGAGTGGTTTGCCAGTACCCAAGATGATTGGAATACGTGTTAGAGTAAGTTGTTTTACCAAACCGTACTCTAGAAATGATCTTGCTGCTTCTCCTCCATCCGAGTAAATACGCTGCCATCCTAATCCCTTCCAATAATCCAAAAGCTCGTTTGGAGTCAGTTTTGGTGCGAGCTCCGCAAAACCAGACACAGCGACTGGAAGAGATGTCAAAGTCTGACTCAATACCTGAACAGGTTCCCTTTATAAGGCCATTTCCCAAAGCTGAGAACTTTTTCAAAGCTCTTTCGGCCAATGATCAAGCAATCCATACGCTTGAAAAATTCGTCAAAGCTATAATCCTCATTAGGGGCATCGGAATTAAATTTCTCCAGCCAATCGATCTCTCCATTATTTCCAACAATGAAACCATCTAGGCTGATTGCCAAGAAGATGTAGATCTCCACTTCTGATCTTTTTTGTGTGTCCATTGAAGCAGCCATGTTGTCGGAACTAGAAACCCAGTTACAAGATGTGATGTTGCGAGATCAGTTTCGATTTCGGCGACAGTTTGAACAATTGAAGAGAGCAGAACGTCAGCAAAGACTCAATGAAGATGCACTTCTGAAACTTGCGATCCGGATTGAACGATCAAGTGCACTCCGTGGTAAACGAGCGAGTCTTCATAGAATTCCTGAATATAACACAAGTCTCCCCATTCTTGATCACCGAGAGGAGATCATTAGTGCAATCCAAAAGCACCCTGTTTTAATTGTAGCTGGTGAGACAGGATCAGGTAAAACCACCCAATTGCCTAAGATGTGCCTGGAAGCAGGCTATGGCATAACTGGCAAGGTTGGCTGTACTCAACCTCGTAGAGTTGCTGCAATCTCCATTGCCCAGCAAATTGCTCGAGAGTTGCGATGTAACCTTGGTGAAGAAGTTGGTTACAAAATCCGCTTCTCCGATAAAACTAGCCCAAACACACTTATTCAGCTTCTAACAGATGGGACATTATTAGCCGAAACACAGTCTGATCGATTTTTGGAAAACTATGAGGTATTGATCATCGACGAAGCGCACGAGCGCTCTCTCAATATTGATTTTCTGCTTGGTTACATTCGGAGGTTACAGCCGAAACGCAGCAATCTAAAGCTCATTATAACATCAGCTAGTATTGATACTGGACGATTCGCAGAGGCGTTCTCAGGCGCGCCAATTATTGAGGTTTCAGGCAGAAGTTATCCCGTTGAAATAGATTATCGCCCGATTGATCCCGAAGTTGAGAATCAAGGAGATTATACAGTTGAAGATGCTATGGTGGATACGATCAGGGAATTGTTAGAAACAACAGATGATGGGGATGTTTTAGCTTTTCTCGCAGGAGAAGGTGAGATTCGTGAGGTTTGTCAAAGAGTTGGACAGGAAAATTCCACGGTTCTGATTCTTCCACTTTATGGTCGCTTGACCCAAGCAGAACAACATCGGATTTTTCAGAACTCCAGCCAACGCAAAGTGATTGTCTCAACAAATCTTGCGGAAACATCCCTGACGATACCTGGAATTCGGTATGTGATTGATTCTGGGTTGGCACGTATTAGCCGATACAGTCCGAAAAATCGGGTTCAGCGACTCCCAGTAGAGCCAATTGCACAGAGTTCTGCGCTTCAGCGAGCCGGTCGAGCCGGTCGAGTTGCTCCAGGTGTATGTATTCGGCTCTATTCAGAAGAGTCTTTGCAGAACCGTCGAGAATACGTAGAGCCAGAAATTTTACGTTCCAATCTTGCTGGTGTGATTTTGCAAATGCTCTATTTGCGACTAGGGAATATCCGGGAATTCCCTTTCATTGATCCACCGGGCAGTCACGCAATTAGGGAGGGTGAAAAACTACTTCGTGAATTAGGTGCCGTCACTGATAACATGCAGCTTACACCACTGGGTAGAGAAATGGCTACTCTTCCCATTGAACCTCAAACAGCCCGAATGTTACTTCAGGCCCATCAAGAGTCCGTCCTTAGTGAAATGCTGGTAATTGCAGCTGGTTTGTCAATTCAGGATCCAAGAGAGTTTCCAACTGAAGAAAAAGAGAAAGCTCGCCAGATGCATAGTAGTTTTGTCAGCAGAGAGTCAGACTACATTACGCTGTTAAGCATCTGGCGGGCTTATCAGGCGCAGTGGAATGAACTGAAGACCGAAAACAAGATGCGGAAGTTTTGCCGACAGAACTTTCTCTCATTTGTGCGAATGCGAGAGTGGAGAGACATCCATCACCAACTCAGTTCTATTTTGAAGGATTCTGGAAAGTATCCTCTAAAGTCTTTGCAAGCCTTGCCAGTTGTCGAAGCACAACTCGAAGAGTCGGACGATAGGGAAGTTCCGAAGTTTAGATTAAATCGTCCTACCAAAGAGGAAACGAAGCCCAAGTCAATTTTTGAGATCGGAATCGACTATAATGCCATCCATCGAGCACTTCTCTCCGGTTATCTCAATTGCATAGCTAGGCAGAAAGACAAACAGCAATATTCTTCTATTGGAGGCAAGGAACTCTGGGTTTTTCCAGGTTCTGGGGTCTATAAACGCTCTGGAAACTGGATTTTAGCTGGGGAGCAAGTTGAGACTTCACGTCTATACTCAAGAAAGATCGCCAATATCAAGGTTGATTGGTTAGAGCAAATTGGAGGTAAGCTTTGTAAGCGGCATTACTCAGAGGCACATTTTGATACTGAAACAGGGATTGTTCAGGCTTGGGAAAGAGTGACTTTGTATGGCCTGACAATCGTTGAAAAACGTAGAGTAAGTTACGGTCGAGTCAATCCAGCCGAAGCTACCGCAATCTTCGTAAGGGAAGCATTAATTGATGGCGGGTTGCGTCAATACTATCCTTTTTTCAAGCACAACAATGAACTGCGTGAACTAGTTTTGAGTAAAGGTGCAAAGCTTCGTCGAGATTTTCGTGAAGAGGTAGATGCTATGCTAGAAGCTTTCTACCAGGAAAAAATCCAAAATGTTGCGTCCTTCCATGATTTGAATCGCCTTCTGAAAACAAAAAGAAAATCAGGTCAGGGAAATTTTCTCTTTCTTGAGGAGAGTGAAATTACACCTCCAACACTGAAACCTCCCTCTAGTGAGCTATATCCAGACTTTTGGGAAGTCGGTGATCTCAAGATGCCTTTGCGATATGTTTTTGCACCGACAAAGGAACCTGATGGTGTAACTTTGCAGTTACAAGATGCTTCTATTCCGCACCTACATGAATACGCCCTAGAGTGGTTGATTCCCGGAATTTGGGCTGAGAAAATCCAATTTTACTTAAGGGCTTTGCCCAAGTCTATCAGGAAGAGCTTTGTGCCACTTCCTGAAACCTCAGCAAAGTTAGCGTCCGAACTGAAACCATGTGATGAAAGTTTTTTGGTAAGTTTATGTCGACTGATTGAAAGGCGTTATCAGATTAAATTGAAACCTTCGCAATGGGCGGATATTGAGTTGCCTTTCCATCTCCAAATGAGAGTGGAAGTCAGAAATACTAATCAGAAGATTGTCACAGCTGGTCGGAATCTCGAAGAGCTAATTTCAAAGCGTAAAAATGAGCTCCGCGAACGAGGGAATAACAAAGAATTCAGGGAAGATTTAAGATCTTGGAAGGACGCATTGAAATTCTGGGAACAGGATAATCTTCAGAATTGGACGTTTGAGCGTTTACCTCAACGTATCGAACTTGAGGTGAATCACGGTATTCCACTATACGCATATCCGGGTCTGCTGATTCAAGAAGATGGTAGTATTTTAAGAACCTTATTTCACACTAGAGATGAAGCTCAGCGCAAAACACAACCTGCGATGAAAAAGTTGATGGCCTTGGCTGTAGGACCAGAGTTAGTCTGGCTGGAGCAGGAGCTTTGGAAATTGGAAGAACTAAGAGATGAATACAGGCCTTTTGGAACCCTAGGACAACTAAAGCAGGGATCCAAACAAGCTCTGCTGGATTACTTGTTTGAGTTTGAGTGGTTAGAATCTGAAGAAGAATTTCTGGCGAAGCTCAAATTAGCGAAGCATCGGCTGCCAAAATTATTGTCACGTTACATTGAACAGTTGCGACTGCTTTTGCAGGCAGAACAGAAGACTCGTGCCACTATTCGTCAGTACAGTAAAAATATGAATGATCTTAATTGTTTGCAGGAGCATTTACAAAATCTAGTACCCACCAATTTTGTTGCAAAATTGCCTTACTTGCGTTGGGCTCATGTTCAAAGATACCTTAAAGGAATCAGAGTTCGCGCAGAACGTCTGGATCACAATCCTGTTAAAGATGAAGAGAAAAGCTTGCAGTTACAGCCTTGGCTTGAGGTCTATCAAGAGTTGAAGTTGGTGGAGTTGAATTGGAATCAACGCAAGAGTCTAGATGAGTTCTTCTGGCTACTAGAGGAGTATCGAGTCTCTCTATTCGCACCAGAGCTAAAGACCTCAATGCCTATTTCAGTCAAGAGACTGACACGCTTCCTTGAAGAACATTTTCCCGAAGCCTCACTTGTTGTTGCCTGATCAGACAACAATGTTCACCAACTTGCGGTTGGGTTGCATGACAACCACCACCCGCTTCGGTGAATTGCCATTGAGATGAGATAATACCTTTTCGTTGCTCATCGCCATCTCTTTAAGAGTCTCCTCACTAATATCTACTGCTACTACCATAGCGTCCCTCTTTTTTCCATTAACCATTAAGGGTACTTCAATCGTGTCTTCTAAGCACTTTTCAGGTTCGAAATCGGGCCAATTGTATCGGAGAACCGACTTTTGGGCTGAATGCTCTTCTGGTTCGAGAATAGACATCATTTCTTCCCCAAGATGGGGAGCGAACGGTGATGTCAACAGGACTAGATTTCTCAAATAACTTTTGGGTAGTTTTTCTTGGCGGGCAAATTCGTTTTTACATTCAATTAGCGCTGCGATCGCAGTGTTCATTCGTAAACGACCAACATCCTCAGTTACCTTGCGGATAGTCTTGTGCATCATTCGCTCAAGTTTTGTGGATATACTGACTTCTGCATCTGGGAGGGTGATCTCCATCAGATTCCACACTCCAGCCAAGAAACGTTGAATTCCAATAATCGATTCCTGCTTCCAAGGCTTGCCAGCATCAAGGGGCCCTAGGTACATCTCGTAACATCGGAAGGTGTCAGTAGTGTAGAGATCACAAATTTCCTCAGGAGGAATACCGTTTTTATAGCGTTTCCCCATTTTTCCAGGATCAATTTCAAGCTCATTACCAGTCGGTTTGTGGAATGCCTTCGCCACTCCATTGATGTGTTTTACCCCAACATCATGAATATCAACATAGGCCCCTCTGGAATCCTTGTAAGCATCGGCCGTGATCATTCCCTGATTGAATAATTGTTGGAAGGGTTCTTTAGTTGAAACATGTCCCAGGTCATAAAGTACCTTGTGCCAGAAACGTGAGTATAGCAGATGAAGTACTGCGTGTTCGGTTCCTCCCACATACAGATCAATTGCGCCAGCTGGTTTATGTTCTGGAGAACTTCCATCCAATGTCCAATAGCGTTCGATATCTGAGTTTACAATCTCATGATCGTTGCGAGCGTCCATGTAACGTAAGTAATACCAACAAGATCCAGCCCAGTTGGGCATTGAATTCATGTCTCGCTGAAAAACCTTAACGGGTAAACGTTCACCTTCAACTTCAAGAAAACCTTGTGATGCCTGTTCTTTACTGACCAAACGGACACATTGATTCGATAGGATTACACCATGTACGTTTACCCAATCTTTCACGCGACCCAAGGGTGGCTCAGGTAGCGAATCAGGATCTTCACTGCCCTTAGGTGCGAAATTATCTAGTTCAGGTAGTTGAACGGGCAACTCACTGTCATCAAGAGGATAGGGTAGATCATTTTCGATATCAAAAACCACTGGGAAGGGCTCTCCCCAGTATCGTTGTCGACTGAAGAGCCAGTCGCGTAATTTATACTGCACTTGTGGTCGTCCTAATCCTTTCTCACCAAGCCACTCACCAACTTTCAACTTCCCAGTTTCATTGTCCAGTCCATCAATATTCAAATTCTTATGCGCTGATTGGAAACAGGTTCCGGGCCCAGTATAGGAAGTTTGAAATTCTGTTGGGGAGCGATGGTACAGATCCAGTAGTTGTTCTTCAGTCCAATCGCTTGCTTCTTCCTGAAGAGTCTCTGACTTGAGCCAGCTTAATGGAGGCTGAATTACAGGTACGATGGGTAACTGATATTTTTTAGCGAACAAGAAATCTCGTTCGTCGTGTCCAGGAACTCCCATCACAGCACCAGTACCATATTCCATCAAAACGTAATCACCGATCCAGATTGGAATCTGGTCCCCACTGACTGGATGAATTGCAAATCCGCCTGTGGGAACCCCGTTCTTTTCCAAATCTTCGCCAGCAGACATGGATGTAATTCTTGCGGATTTCTTTTGAAACGCGAGTACGCTCGAATCTTGATCTGTAGCAGTTACTTGCTGAACCAGCGTATGTTCTGGTGCCAGCACTAGATATGTCACTCCAAAAAGTGTGTCTGGTCTAGTTGTGAATACGGGGATACGCGCCTGCTTTCCGTTGTTTAGTTGAACTGGAAATTCAATGCGGGCTCCTTGACTTCTGCCGATCCAAGCCTTCTGCATCTCCGTTACGCCATTGGGCCAGTTCACATCTTCCAGATCTTGAATTAATCGATCCGCATAGCAGGTGATTCGGAGGTTCCATTGGCGAAGTGGTCTCCGATAAACAGGATAATCTCCTCGTTCACTGCGTCCCTCGTTCGTTACTTCCTCGTTAGAGAGTACGGTACCTAATTGAGGGCACCAATTGACGGGTGACTCCTCGACGTAAGCGAGTCTTGCCCGGTCGATAGCGCTTCTCAGTTCATCCTCTTTCGCCCGTCGACCCTCAGGAAAATAGACTGCTGGTCGGGGGGTGCCTTTTCCATCAAGTAGCCACTCACCAGTAAGTAGCTTTTCTTTGAGTTCTGAAATAGGTCTTGCTCTGCCTTGGGACATGTAACCATCAGGCCCCTGCCAACTCACAGTAGGATCGTAGTAGGAATGGTAGATTTGAAGGAAGATCCATTGCGTCCACCTGAAGTAATCTGGATCTGTTGTTGAGAATCGCCTTGTTGGATCGTGGCTCAGCCCCAGCATCTTTAGTTGCTGCAGCATATTACGAATATTGTTGTCCGTTGTGATCCTGGGATGCTGGCCGGTCTGGATTGCATATTGTTCGGCGGGAAGCCCAAAGGAATCAAACCCCATTGAATACAGGACATTGTAACCACGCATTTTCTTAAATCGGCTAAGGATGTCAGTTGCAATGTAACCAAGAGGGTGTCCAACGTGTAATCCAATGCCACTAGGATAAGGAAACATGTCTAGGACAACAAATTTTGGCTTATACTTATCAAATCCTTCTTCGTTTGGATTGGGGGTCTTGAAAATCTTTTGAATATCCCAATGTTGACGCCATTTGGGCTCAAATTCCTTGGAGGCGTCCCGATAAGTTTTCATGAATGTTTTGCTCCAGAACCTTGACGGTAATTGCTGGGAAGAATGGAAAGTAATCGTTAGGGAAGGGAAGACGGGTCTACCCAGACCCGTTTATCAATCAGCGCTTAGACAGCAGCAGCTTCTTGCTGGAGGGGGGTCATCAAACTTATGGAAGAAGATCTTGCTTCCAGTCGGTTAAGTGCATGTACGAAGGCGAGTGCACTTGCCAGAATGATGTCTGTGTGAGCTCCACGTCCTGTAATATGCTGTCCCTCTTTTTCAACAGTTACACTAACTTCCCCTTGGGCGTCAGTGCCTCCTGTGATTGCTTTCACTACGTAGGAAGTTAGAGTACAATTTTGTTCGGTAATCTGCTTGATCGTGTTCAATGCAGCATCTACAGGACCATCACCGAATCCAGCTTTGCGAACAATATCGTTGCCCACTCTCATTGTTATCGTTGCTGTGGGTACAGAAGTCGTTCCCGAGGTGACAGTCAAATGCTGTAGTTCGAAGCGATTGTTTTGTTTGCGAACATTGTTGGTAATCAGTGCCTCTATGTCTTCATCGAAGACCTGTCGCTTGACATCAGCAAGGTGTTTGAACTCCTTGAAGATATTATTCAACTCCACATCATTAAGTTCAAAACCAAGTGATTTCACTCGCTCACTCAACGCATGTCGGCCAGAATGTTTTCCAAGAACAAGTTGACTCTGTCTTATACCAACTGACTGTGGAGTCATAATCTCGTAAGTTAAAGCATTCTTCAACACACCATGTTGATGAATTCCAGCTTCGTGTGCAAAGGCATTTGCCCCAACGATGGCCTTGTTGGGTTGAACTGCTACACCCGTGATCTGAGTCAGTAGGCGACTTGTAGGGTAAAGTTGCTCAGTGACAATATTTGTTTGGAAGTCGAAGTACTGCTGACGGGTGTTCATAGCCATCACAATCTCTTCCATTGCAGCATTGCCAGCTCTCTCACCGATACCGTTTATCGTACATTCGATCTGTCGAGCTCCAGCTCTCACGGCAGCCAGAGAGTTAGCTACACCCATTCCCAAATCATTATGGCAATGAACTGAGAAGACCACCTGATCTGCCTGATATACCTTATTCTTCAGAAGTTTGATTAAGTCATACATTTCATCAGGTGTGGTATAACCTACAGTGTCAGGCACATTGAGAGTAGTTGCACCAGCTCGAACTACAGCAGAGAAAAGCTTGACCAAGAACTCTGGTTCACTTCTGGTTGCATCTTCTGCACTGAATTCGACATAATCCGTGTGCTTGCGTGCAAACTCGACAGCTTCAATCGAGCGCTTAAGCACTTCATCCTCATCCATCTGCAGCTTATATTTCATGTGCAGTTGGCTGGAAGCAATGAAAGTGTGAATTCCCCAGTTTTCAGATTCTTTTAGAGCATCAACCGCTCGCTCAATATCTGAAATACTGGCTCTGCAAAGTGAAACCACTTTTGCTCGACTAATTTGTTGTCCAATTTGCTTAACACTTTCAAAATCCCCAGGGGACGATGCTGCGAAACCAGCCTCAATCACATCCACTCCTAGCCGATCCAGTTGCCGAGCCAGTAGTAGCTTTTCTTTCGCGGACATGGAACAACCAGGGGACTGCTCGCCATCGCGAAGCGTAGTATCAAAAATGCGGATCGTTTCCATAGAGCTCTCCTCGACAGGAATCCATGGAACTCTGCACCATTACAGGTTCCAATGAGTAGTTGTGTTGCGCTGCAATTCCTTGAGAAATTGAGATTGCAACTAAGACTATGAATTTAGCACTTGCGAATGAAGATTCAAGTATCATCAAGTTTTAAATGCAACTATAGGCCAGCCCTAAGCTTATGTCCTTGCTTGCGTCGTGCCGTGTCTACCAGTATCTTAACAAATTCATTGCAAGCAAAAAGTTAAGATTTTCCAAATAAATAAGATCTTTTGTTTTCCATATTTGCTCAACTTACGTGTGGCTAACTCCGGATGAAATCAGTTTCTAACAAAATCAATTTCCCTGAACTGGAATCTCGAATTCTCGAATTTTGGCGACAAGAAAACATCTTCAGAAAATCGGTAGAGGAACGACCGGCTGATAACGAATTCATATTTTATGATGGACCTCCATTTGCGACTGGTCTCCCACATTATGGACATTTGTTAGCAGGAACAATCAAGGACGTGATTCCACGTTACAAGACCATGCAGGGCTATCGAGTAGAAAGACGATTTGGGTGGGATTGCCACGGGTTACCCGTTGAATACGAGATTGAACAAACCTTGGGCTTGAAGGGGCGTCCTGATATTGAGGAATTTGGAGTCGGAAACTTCAACGAAGAATGCCGCAAGATTGTGCTCCGCTATGCAAGTGAATGGCGAGAAACCGTAGAAAGAATGGCTCGCTGGATCGACTTCGATAATGACTACAAGACCATGGATCTGACATTCATGGAGTCGGTTTGGTGGGTCTTCGACCAACTCTGGAAGAAGGGACTCATCTATGAGGGCGTCAAGGTGATGCCCTATTCATGGAGAGTCTCCACCCCGCTTTCAAACTTCGAAGCAAATTTGAACTACAAGGACACCCAAGATCCATCGGTTACGGTTAAATTTGCCCTAACATCCGAACCAAACACATTTATCCTCGCTTGGACAACGACTCCTTGGACTTTACCTTCAAACCTTGCGCTCTGTGCAGGTCCGAACTTGAACTATGTCTGTTTGCAGTCCCACGGAAGTGAAGAGAACTATTGGATCTGTGAAGGGCGCCTTTCGGCATACTTTGAAGAAGGCAGCTATCAAATTATTAAGAAGTGTGCTGGAAAGGAGTTGGAGGGCCTAGCGTATGAACCAATATTCCGTTTTGCCGATGGGAAAGTTGATCTTTCTAAGGCACGACGTGTTTTATTGGATGAGTATGTCAGTGATGAAAGCGGTACGGGCATCGTGCACCAAGCTCCTGCTTTTGGTGAGGATGATTTAAGAATCTGTCAGCGTGAAGGCATTCCTGTTTTTGATCCTGTGGATACAGAGGGAAATTTCTGCAATTACATGGATTTTATCGCAGGAATGAATATCAAGGAGGCTGATAAAACGATTATTCGTGAGCTGAAAGAACAAGGCTCACTATTCAGGCAGGACACGATTCAGCATAGCTATCCATTCTGCTGGAGAACAGACACCCCACTGATTTACAAAGCTATCTCAACATGGTTTGTTAACGTAGAGGCAATCAAAGACCGAATGGTTTCTCACAACCAAACTGTTCATTGGGTGCCAACACACATTCGTGATGGACGCTTCGGCAAATGGTTAGAAAATGCGAGAGATTGGGCGATCAGTCGCAACCGATATTGGGGCACACCGTTACCCATTTGGCGGAGTGAAGATGGGGACATTTTCTGTTTTGGAAACGTCGCTGATTTGGAAGAGGCTGTTGGTCAAAAAATTACAGACCTGCACAAGCATTTTTTGGATGATTTATTGATCAACAAGGATGGGAAAACCTATCGACGCATTCCTGAAGTATTAGATTGTTGGTTTGAGTCGGGTGCAATGCCCTACGCACAACAGCACTATCCTTTTGAAAACAAGGAACTATTCGAAGAAAATTTCCCAGCAAATTTTATCTGTGAAGGCCTAGATCAAACACGTGGTTGGTTCTATACCCTAGTGGTTCACGCCGCGGCCTTGTTCGATGCTCCCGCTTTTCGTAACTGTATCGTAAACGGGCTGATTTTAGCGGAAGATGGCAAGAAGATGAGCAAACGCCTCAAAAATTATCCTGATCCAGTTGAAATGCTGGATCGGTATGGCGCTGACGCCATCAGGCTATACATGCTTAACTCTGTTGCGGTTCAAGGAGAGTCTTTGCGCTTTTCGGAGCAAGGCTTAGTTGAAGTAACTCGCTCCGTACTCTTGCCTTTGTGGAATTCGCTATCCTTCCTTTCAACCTATGCAGAAATAGATGGTTGGGAACCGACAGAAGCAAATCTAGCTATAGAAAAAACGAATCCGTTGGATCGTTGGATTATGAGTCGTTTGCAAGGACTCATTGCTGAGGTTCACTCTGCAATGGATCTTTATGAGTTGAACAGAGCTTCTGCTCCCTTTGTTCACTTTATCGACCTCCTAACAAACTGGTATTTAAGACGTAGCCGACGTCGCTTTTGGAAAGATGGTAGGGGTCAAGATAAGATGTCTGCCTATGCTACGCTGTTCTTGGTGCTGAGAGATCTTTCGAAAATTATCGCTAGCTTCGTTCCTTATGTTGCAGAAGGAATTTATGAATCACTTCGAAGGGAAGGGGATCCAATTAGTGTACATCTGGACTACTTCCCAGCAGTAGATGACAAATCGAGGGATACAGAGTTGGAGACAAGAATGGATCTTGTCCTAGCCGCAGTTAACATGGGACGTGCTCTTCGTTCCAAGCATCAGTTGAAAACTCGCCAACCCCTTCAGAGATTATTTTTGATAACACGTGATCCAGAGGCACAGAGAATCTTGAATGAACTGGATGTGCTGCTGCTGGATGAACTAAACATCAAAGAATTAGTCCTCACCGAAAATGAGGAGGATCTAGTGGGATTGAGTGCACAGGCAAATTTTAGAGTTCTAGGGAAGCGTTTGGGCAAGCGGATGAAGGAGGTCGCGGATCAAATCAAGACTCTTGACTTGGAAAACATCCGCAGATTGCAGGATGGAGGAAGTGTCACCTTACAACATACTAACGGAGAGGTTACGCTGACACTTGAAGATGTCCTTGTTCAGCGTTCACAAAGGGAAGGTCTGTTAGTAGAGTCTTCTGGTAGTGTAACCATCGCACTTGACACTCAATTGAGTGAATCTCTCATCAGAGAGGGTCTTGCGAGGGAGTTTGTGAACAAAGTTCAGCATATGCGCAAGGAACAAGACCTCGCAGTCATGGACCGTATCCTAATTAGGTACAAGTCCTCAGATATTGTTGGCAAAGCGATAGAGGCTTACCAGGATTTTGTTTGCACCGAAACCCTTTGTGAGAAACTACTGCTTGAGGAAAACCCCGGTAGTGAGTGGGACATCAATGGTGAGATCTGCACGATTGAATTACAAAGAATAAATCCTTCTCCTTGAGGTGACATGAAAAGATTGTTGATGTGCTTTCTGATTGGCTTTCTTTTGGGATGTGCGGCTGAACATGAATCAATCGGAAAACTATCAAGCGAGAGACAAAGCCGTGCTGTAAAGTTCTCTAAAACTGAAACCCAAAATGTACTGATTTTCAATGAAAGCTCAGCGATTGTTTCTGAGCCTGAAGGAAGCTGGGATCTCAGAGTTAGTTCTTTCGAACCGGTACAAGCCATTTATGTTGACAAGATCCCAATGACTCTGGCAGGAGGATCTTATGATTTTCTCTTTAAGATACCCTATACACTGAAGTCTGAGGAGAAGAGTTTTACTGTTGAGGTGTATACAACGGAGGGAGTGATTAAGCACGAAGTACTATTGAAACAGAAGGCTTCCTAACCAAACGGAAACACATGGCTTATACGATCTCAAGTGGAGGAATTTCTTCTTCAGGATCAGCTTGCTGTAACTTCTCAAACCATTCACTGAGCTGTTCTGCGTGACTGTCTAGACGAAATTTGCGACAGCAATCGAGCATTTGCACAAAAACTTTATGCTGCGGCAACATAATGATTGATTGCTGATATTCCTGAATTGCTGCGGGCCCTTGTCTTTTCCCCTCAAGCATCATCGCTCTTTCTAAATGCTGATTGGCAATTGCCAGGCGATCTTTTTGCTTCTGCAAGGCAAGCTCTCTCTCGAACTCACGAATTGTTTTTGGATTCCCGAGCCCCTTGGCGACTTCCAAAGCTTCTTCCAAGACTTCCTCGTCTGCTTCAACGCTGATTACAAGTTGATATCCCAGTAACGATTCTTGCCAGTTATTCTTATCAGCCGCAATTCGTGCCAACGCCAACCATTCTTGGCGGATAGTTCTCATTCCATCTAATGCTTGCCGATTTTTCGGATCCTTCAGTAGAACTTCACGAAAGCAACTCTGAGCTGTATTCCATTCTTTGAACTCTAGAGATAAGGTCCCCAACTTTAAAAGTTGTTCTGGCTTCGTCATATCCAGTCTTAGATCATGTAGCAGCTCCCAAGCTTTGCGTCGGTTTTTTCTAAGTAAAATTTTGGCTTCTTCGAACAATCCTGAAACTTCGTATTTTCCTTGGGACCGCCGCAGCATCTCGAAGCCAATGAAGAGATAGCGTCGTGACAACTGAATATTATTAGCTCGGCGATAGGCTAAGCCTAAATTGATTAGGGTGTAGCGATGATTTGGCACTTTTGCCAGTAAGGCAATGAGCTTTTCAACGGCAATTTTTGGTTGTTTTAGGGCTAATGCACAAAATAAAAAGCAACGTAGGTTTGCATCAAGAGGGTTTCGCTGCACAGCCCATTCAAAAACTTTGAAGGAGACGGCTTGATTTTGAGATAGTAATTGATAGCCAAGTGCACAGATCAGTTTGAATGGTTCTTCTTTGTCTTGGGGTGATTGGGCTTCATTCCATGCTAATTTTAATTTTGAGAAAAGCTGACCGGGTTCTTTAGGAGTTTTTGGTCGTTTTGGTTCGGGTTCGTCAAATGTTTTCGGTTCTGGTACCAGTTTGGCAGCTTCTTCTGCGGCTTCTTTTGCGGCTTCCCACGCTGCAAATTTTTGATTAAATTCCATGTCAATCAGTTGGGCTAGCTCATGCTCAAACGGGGGCAGGACAAAGCTGGTTCTGACCTCAAAGACACTGATTGAGAGCTTCGCGTTGTCATCATACTGATAGCTGTGAGCCAGTGTAGCCGCAAGATTGTAGGATGCCCATTCGTAGTCTGGATTTACCTTCAGTGCATGTTTATAGTAGTTCTCTGCTTGCCTTGGCTGAGAGTGGCGTCGACATAAATTCCCTAAAAAATTAGCTAATTCTGGGTTGTTGGGAAAGGAAACCAGTAAGCTCTGCCCCAGAGATAACAGATCCAAACCTCCTGCGGATTCTGCATCCTCAAATTGTCTCTTAACAATTGGTATCGATTGCTGAGCATTAATCTGGAGAGCCTTGTTGTACTCCACGGAGGCACGATCATAGAACCGGCTGTCCAATAATTGTTTGGCCTTTTTGAGATGCACCTGATGGCCCTCATCCTTTGTCCCGCCTTCTTTAAAAATCTTCTTCAAAAATTCCATAAATACCTGTGTGGTTCTTTACTCGATCAAAATTTGGTCAGTATGTTACTTTTGGAATGAACAGGGACTAGCATTCAGGGTCTATCACATTTTTAAAACAGTGGTTTGAGCTCATCAATCATTTTTGAATCCCCATTGTCCCATTCAAGTAGTGTATGACGAGTTTTGCCTTCTTCAAACTCCAAGATCAAATATGGAGTGCTCGTCGCGATCACAAAACGAAATCGACTTTTTTCTGCAGGAAGTAGCGCTCGAACTGTCCATGATGCAGGATAAAGGTCCACTTGAAGTGCTTCTTGTGCACCCCATGGAGCTGAATAATTTCGTTTCTTGATGGGCTCTGCAATCATTTCCAATTGGCTCAGAGACTGAGGCAGTCCTTGCTCTTCCAATTCCAAAGCTAACATCGACGCATAAATGGGGAATTTGACTTCCTTATCATTCAAGAGTTCAGGCATGAGCAATCGCATGTGCAGCATGATCAACTCCAGAGGGACCGTGCCCTTCTCAAGTTGTTGCTTAAAATTTCGAATTTCGCCTGCTCTATTGAGAACAGACTCTGAAGTTGACCCCCGATAAGTTGTTGAGACTTGATAAACATCTCTCAGGTCTTCTTCAGTGTATTTTTCAATCTCACCATTGTCTGTGAAAATTAGCTGTTTGCGAGTAAAGACTTCCCCGTCATGTTTGGTGTTGGCATTTTGCTCGACCCATTGTTGTTCCTCATTTTGGTAAATTTGGAGGAAATTACTGTAACCTGTTACCTCTTTGCGATCTAAGTTCCAATGTTCGTAGCGTAGAGAGGATCCCTCTTGAAGCAGTGAAAGGTAGTTATTCGCTAGTAAATCCTGGGAAAAAAGACTGTAAAAGATGAAAGAGAAAATGATGAAACAAAATTGTTTTATCTGACAAACTGATTGACTATTCCGACAAACCATCTAAACCTTTCAAAATGATTTAAATTTCTAATTCCTTACTCTTACTCGGAGTCCCAGAAATCAATTGGGACATTCAGAGAGCAAACTATGGCGGTTTACGGCTACATTCGAATTAACTATCAACGCACTCAGCCCAAAGGTTTTACCCTTGAAGAGCAAGAGTCACAAATCAGACACTTTGCAGCGGCTAGAAATCTTACACTTAAGAGAATAATCCAAGATGAAGCCGAAACCAGTGCAACTCTTGATTTGTCCGGTCTTGCTGAAGTTTTGCAACTTGCTGAATCAGGCGAAATTACAACTTTGATTGTTCCTCGATTGGATCGGTTGGTGCGAGTACTTCATCTTCATCAGCAAGTTTTACAGAAATTGTGTCATGAAAGTGGTGTCAATCTAATCTCGATTGAGGAAAACGTTGAGACAGCCACAGCCTGTGGACAACGCATTCTAAACATCATCGGCATTTTGTCGAAGTGGGAATCACGCAGGATTTCTGATAGAACTCGCGAATTGATCGAGAGAAAGCGTCGCATTGGAGAGCGTGTAGGCCATGCACCATACGGCTTTGTTTATCAGAATAAAAAATTGATCCCAGCCGAGGAGGAAGTGGAAATTGTTAAATTGATTCGTCAAAAAAGAGAGATGGAGCATCTCAGTTACAGCAAAATTGCAAAATATTTAAACCAGAATCTCATTCCCGCAAAACGCGGTGGTAACTGGTATACGGAAACTGTGAAAACGGTTTGCACGAATCCTGTTTATGGAGAGCCACTCCGGATTAGAGGCCGGATGCGCCGTCCTGACTAGTTGTTACCTTTTCCCTACGTCTAATCAAATATCCCAAAGCCAGCATACTGAGGATAATATAGACCCACACTAACCACCCTGATTTCTCACGATACCAAGAATTATAAGTGGCTAAATCAATTACCGCATCTATATGTCCTTCCTCGAAGAGTTCCATCCTCTTGGTAAGCGCTTGACCTGTAGCATCCCAGTACGAACTGTAGCCACTATTTGTAGCAAAAACCACTGGCACACGGTTCTCAAGACTTCTCCAACGCGTAATCATTTCCAGATAGTCGGCGGCATTAGATTTTCCAAACCAAGCTAAGTTTCCACTCAACACAATCAGGTTGGCCCCATTCAGGACCATTTGCTGAATAATCTCTGGTGAGAATCCGTCGAAACAAATAGGCGCCGAAATCTTGGCATCCCCAATTGGCATCGCTGTGAATTCCTGGCCAGCCTCAAATTCTGAGATGTTAGGTATCATCTCTCTCAACCAAGCAGCCCAACTTGGAAACAAACTTGAACCTGGAATACTCTCCCCAAATGGGATTAAAAAGATCTTGTTGTAGCGTCCGGCAACCTCTCCTTCAGGGTCAACCAAAACAGAAATTCCAAAATATCGGTAATTACCGTCTACCTGCATTTCCCAGTCCACAGTACTGAGCAGAATATGTACCCGTTTTTCTTTGGCAAAATTTGAGACCAGCTCTTTAGCAGAGGCATCTTTAAAAATTGGGGCTGGGAAGGTAGATTCTGGCCAAACAAGTATTCTTGGTAAATCTTTTTCTTCTCGACGGGTTTTCGCTAGGGCCTTTCTCGAATCATCCAACAAAGAATCAATATTCCGAAGGCGTTCCGAGTAAGCTAGATCAGGATTAGAAGCCAGTTGTGCTAAGGAGAAATTGGGTTGTAAAGAGACTACCTCAATCTGCGATTCTGACTTGAAATCCTGCAACTCTACTAAACGCCACCAGCCATAGGTTCCAGCTAGCAAATGCACTGTTATCAATAGTACTGTTGCGAACTTGACGCTGAACCACGCATAGTTTTGTTGCTTTAGGCAACGCCAGGCCAAGATGAATGTAAGATTACAGCCGACACTCAACAAGCTAAGTCCTGAAGAACCAATGATATCAGCGAACTGCTCAATATATGGGACTTTGTAGTAAGTGAATCCACCAAGACTCCATTCGAACAGGCGAGGATAATGAGGTTCTAGAATCAGAATCCAAAGAATACGTACAGGCAGGTCCGCCCAGGAATGTTTAGGTAGAAATGGAAGCAAGCAGCCAAAATAGAAGAAGAAAATCAGGCCAACCTCAAGGCCATATCCAATAGCCGTGACTAAGACAGCTAACGGTAGCGGCAGATGACCATACACGTGGGCGCTGTTGGTGATGCAATAGCCCCCAATCACGGCACTGATAGACCCCGCAACGAGACTGTAACCAAGAATATTGAAAAATGATTTGCGCCTCTTTTGGGGAATTGAGAGGATTTCTTCATACAAAATTAACAATGGCACCAAGGAAACTAGCCCCAGTAATGGCAATCCGAACCCTGGGGTACTGAAACCAAACATTACCCCACTGCTCGCGGCCACAAAAAGTCCACGCCAACGATTGCAGAATGCCCTCCTAGTCCAATGAGAATTAGTCATGATCAATCTTACGCCGCATTCTATTGATCACCCGATCTTGGTTGATGACGAGGAATACTATCAATTGGTGTATCGGAAGGAGAAAGGCTGGAGTCACTGTGAGAGCCGAAAAGAATGCTTGGCGAAGCTTCACTATCTTCGGGATGGATTTGCTCTTGGCAAGATCGATGAAAATTCTTTTAGAGAAAGAGAAGCAAAATTAGTGCTGACGTGGTGGATGCAAGGGCTTTGAAACATTACCTCATTGATTCGCTTAACAAATCTCATTCTGTGCTGGAGCACCCTATTTTACAACCTAGATGATCATAGTTTATTCAGGAAATAAATGAAGTATTGCAGTACCCGCGGAGGAGTGAGTGAGCTAAATTTTGATGATGCAGTCATGATGGGCCTTGCTGAAGATGGAGGTCTATTAATTCCCCAAGAGTTGCCAAGTATTAAAGAGAAGCTTCAAGATTGGCGTTCCTTGACATACCAAGATCTTTGTCTTGAAGTACTTGATTTGTTTGTGGGGGAGTCTGTTGACAGATCAGAATTAAAAGCAATGATTCAACAGAGCTACAGAAGTTTTGGAACATCAAGCATCACCCCAGTTGTTCCTGTATCTTCAATACATGTACTAGAATTATTCCATGGTCCCACTTACGCTTTTAAGGACGTGGCTCTTCAGTTGTTGGGGAACCTTTTTGAGTGCCTCCTGAACAGAAGGGGTGAACGGTTACGAATTCTAGGGGCAACTTCAGGAGATACTGGTAGCGCTGCCATTCATGGTGTGCGACACCGTAAGAATCTCGAAATCTTTATGTTGCATCCTTTTGGCCGAGTCAGCCCCATACAAGAACTGCAGATGGTTACAGTGACAGATGAAAATGTACACAACCTTGCTGTGGATGGAACCTTTGACGATGCTCAAAATATTGTCAAAGCTCTTTTCAACGATGTGGAATTTAAAAAAACTCAGCGATTGGGGGCTGTCAATTCAATCAATTGGGCTAGAGTTCTCGCCCAAATTGTCTATTACATATATGCCTACTGTCGTGTGGCGCCAAGTGCTGAAAGTCCAGTTGTTTTCTCAGTGCCCACCGGAAATTTCGGAAATGTACTGGCAGGATATTATGCTCAGCAAATGGGGCTACCTGTTGAGAAACTAATTGTAGCCACTAATTCAAATGATATCCTCCATCGTCTGTTCATTAAGGGTGAATACTATCAAGAAGGCGTTCAAGAAACGCTTAGCCCCTCAATGGATATCCAAATTTCAAGTAACTTGGAACGCTACCTCTACGACTTGTGTGATAAAGACCCTAAAATTTTACGAAGTTGGATGATGGAATTTCAGGCTTCGGGGAAATTAACTCTCACTGGAAACCACCTGAAGAAGGCTCAAGCTCAGTTCGAGTCGGTTCGTGTGGATGATGAAGAGACTGTGGCAACCATCCAAGAGGTGCATTCAAAGCATGGTTACCTGTTAGATCCACATTCTGCGGTTGGGTATGCAGCAGCGCAGAAAATTTCATCGTCCAGTCCTGTGATCAGCTTGGCATGTGCACACCCCGCAAAGTTTGCTGGCGCTATCGAACGAGCCACGGGCAATCCTCCTCTAGAGCCCTCTGAATTGGCCAGTCTGCGCAACAGGGATACAAGATGTCATCGTTTGCCAGCAACTTCTGAGGCAGTCCGGGACTTCCTGGAAAAGACAGTTCCTAAGTATGACTGATTCAATTTCTTACTCCCAGTTTCGCAAAGACCCACGAGCGTTCTGGACCATTCGACTCAGCCGAAATCTGCAATATCAACTCTTCAAATTCGGTTTGTGGTTGGGCGATCGACTCACGCTAAGTCAACTGCAAAAGATTGGTCGTGGTATTGGTAATCTTTCTTATTGGCTACTTCCCAAGGAGAGAGGAATCGCAAAAGTCCAACTGGGACGTGTCTTTCCAGATATCTCTGAATCCATTCGTTCCCAATGGGTGCATGAATGTTTCAAGCACTTTGGGATGCTACTAATGGAATTCTTTGCCCTGAACCACTTGATGAAAAACCATCAAGAGCACGTGATCGTGGAAGGCTATCCAATTGTTGAGCAGGCGTTAGCAAAAGGGAAAGGCGTGATCTTTGTGGGACTTCACATGGGAAACTGGGAGATGCTTCTGCCCTTTGCAGCAGAAAAAGGACACTACGCTGCCTTGGTGACAACAAACGTTCCAGATGAACGTCTGAATGAGTTGATCCGACAGCATCGGCAGAGGGGTAATCTGGAGTTGATTCCAAGGGGCGACCCAAAGACGATGCGTAAAATTCTTAACTGTTTCAAACGAAATGGAATTTTGTTTCTAGCTGTAGATCAAGACACAAATGTTCCAAGTATCTGGGCACCTTTTTTTGGAATGTTGGCCAAGACACCAGTAAGTGTTGCTCGGTTTGCCATGAAAACTGGAGCTCCGGTATTAGGATTTACGACATTGCGGCAACCTGATGGTAGTTTTGAAGTAAAGATTTATGACTGGGGTAGCTTTCATTCTGAATCCAAAGTCCTAGAGGAAGATCTTTACAGAATTACTCGTTGGATCAATCAAAGGATTGAGGAATTAATCCGTATCGATCCACCTCAATGGGCCTGGTTCCATCGTCGCTGGCGACATCAAGCCTCCGCAGAAGACGAGGCTTTTTCTCTGATGATGGAACAAAAGCTTGGAGGAGGATTGAAATAACGATGGCGTTTGTAGTCTCGAGGCAACGAAAAATATTTTATGATCTTGATGGTGAACGGGGACCATACCTTTTGCTCTATCCTTCGCTTTGGATGGATCTACAATCTTGGGAAGAAGCAGGATACCTTGATGTGTTGCAACAAGAGTATCGGGTTTTGAGAATGGATCCGCTTGGACAGGGGAGAAGTGATGATTCTGATGACATCTCCGATTATCTGCCAGCAGCACGGTTGCAAGATCTCTGTTGCCTGTTGACTGCTCTTGAATTGGATAACGTCCACTTTCTTGGAATCGGTGAGGGTGCACGTATTGGCTATTTGCTCTCAGCGTGGGAACCGAATCGTCTTCGTTCAATGGCGGTTCTGGATGGACACCCATACGTTCCTGAGGAATATGAAAAGAAGACTTGGCAACAGCATGTAGACTGGGTCAAAGCGCAAGATTGGGAGAAGCTTCGCCAGGAACCTGGTTTGAAAGAATTATCAGATCTTCAATGGGATAGAATTCAAAAAGTAAAAAGCAGCAATCGAATTGCTGCTCTGCAAGCAGAAATGCAATGGCCAGGAGTGGACCAAGAACTTCCTCCTTCCCCAAGTGCTCCCGGTATGCTCTTCACCAGTACTCGAGAATCCAGCTTCATGAAGATGCGTGAGGCAGGAAGAAATTGTGCTTACTGGCGATATCATATTTTTCCCCAATTTGAATATCGTGAGGGACTTCTTGATTCAGAGATTTTGCTTCCAGCCTACTTGGATTTTGTCAGGCGACAACGTTGGGTGCCAAGGAATTATGAGGGAGGCTACCTTTGATCCAATTGGTGTTGACGCTCTGTCTGCTAACTACCTTTAGCTTCGCAGCTCTAGCTCAGGATGCGGTGGCTACTCTCTATTCATCAACAGGTGTAGTTGAGGTCACTCTATCCAAAAGTATGCGAACGACTCAGGGACGCGAAGGGTTGTTGCTTTACGAAAGAGATCTAGTCCGTACAGGAGTAGATGGGAAAGCAACGATTCTATTTCGTGATGGCTAAGAGATTCGATTGTTTGAAAACACAGAATTTCAAATTCAAGAAGCTTCTGAACAAGGAGCGGGAGAGCGTACCTTCCGAAGAAAACTATTGTTAAGATTTGGAGCATTCTTGAGCAATTTTTTTGGCAAGAGTGATTATACAGTCATAGAAACTCCTCATTTTCAATTAAAACCCGAAGGAACTTCCTTTCATGTGCAAGTGTCACAAGAGCAAGGATCGGTGGCTCTTTTCTCAGGGAAGTTATTCGTTCAAAACGTTCGAGGAAAAGCACTACTTGAGTCGGGAGAAGCGGTCCTTGGTGTAAACCGAGGTGATACACTCACTAACCGAATTGAAAAGTTGAATCAACAACTTCAGCTTCAGGCTGAGCCAAGCGAACTCGTAAGTCAGCGCAGCCCACAAAAGCTACTGCTTAGGATTCAAGCACGTGGTCAAGAAGGGGAAGGAATTGGCGCTGGGTTACCACTTCGAATTTTTACGGATGGTTCAGGAGCTCGTTTTCCTGAAGGGGTGACCTTGGATGAGGCAGGAAAGGCAGAGGTCGAAGTTCAATTACTTGCCCCAGATCGACTGTATCAAAAGGGGCTTTTACGTTTTACCGTCATGGTCGATGATCCTCTTGGTCTAAAAATCTCAGGAACTGAGATTGAACACCGTAAGCCTGGTGCTGTCAAACGCTTAGAGATTGATGCAGATACCGGTCAAATTCTGCCGAGGAAATGACCTTGTGGTTTTTGTTCTGGACTTTAGGCGCTTTGAGTCTTGGTTGGTTAGCTGAGCGCTGCTGGTGCCAAATACTTCAAGAGGCTGAAATCCCACAGCCATCTCAGCGTTGTTCGTTGTGTCTCGAAATGCATACAGGCTGGCGTAAGTCGCTGCTTTTCAATGCCTTGAAAAACAAGGGAAGGTGTCTGAAATGCGGGGCAAGTGCTCCATGGTTAGCTTGGGGGTTCCCACTCGGAATTTGGCTAGGATTTTGGCCTGACAGACCGCAAGAACCTTGGCAACTTTGTCAGGAATTGCTACTTCTCTGGTCTTTGCTGCTCATCGCAGCAATTGACTGGCATACGATGTGGATTGATTACCGCATTGTCACCCTAACAATATCCCTACATTTTACGATTTTGTTATTGAATGAACCAGGTTCAGTTCGCGGAGCAGTTTATGGCGCTCTACTTGGCGCAGGTGGATTGTATTTGTTAGGAGTTCTGTATGAGGCCCTTCGAGGTAGAGCCGGGCTTGGAGATGGTGATCCTGCGGTCATGGCTTTGATTGGGGCTTGGACTGGTCCGGAGGGGCTTGTTCTTGTTATCTTTGTGGCAGCAATCAGTGGATCGCTATTTGGTGGTTTATGGCTGCTCAAGAATCGACAGAATTGGCGAGAAACCCCAGTCCCATTTGCTCCGTTTTTGTGCCTGGGGGGACTAGTAGTGTATTGGACATATCCAGAGATTCTCGAACAATGGCCTCTGTATCAAATTTTCTGAGTTTAGAAAAAAGATGAGCCGATGAAGGCTAGATATCAAACCATCTGCTGGTTGATCACTTCGATACTGATGCTTTTTCCAATGAGTATGAACGCTCAGGAAGAACCAATGAGTATCTCTGGGGTAGAACTGCTACGCAAAGGTGAGCAGGTCAGCATCACTCTGCAAACCAGTGGCAAGCCGATCTATGAGCTTAATGAAAATCTCAAAGCCCGTACCTTGGTTGTCAAATTCCGCAACACTAAGGCAGCTTTTGCGGATGGACGTCGTGATCGATTGTTCAATGATCCGCAGGTTGAAGGAATAAGGTTTTTGGATATGGAGCCCGACACTTGGGCCCAATTCAAGCTTCGTAAGGATGATTTAATTTTTGACATGGTACCAGGCAGTAATCCTGGGCAATTGGTCTTCCGATTCCGTCCGCTAATTCAACTACCTCCTGTTACACTCCCGCCAGATCCCGAGCCAGCAACTATTGCCTTGGAAGCTTTGGATTACGACGACAGCAATCCAGATTTTACGAGTCTGACCTTCTCATTCACGGGTCCTCCTCGCTTGTTTGTTCTGGAAAACCCTCAGGATCGAACGGTACGCTTACGGTTTGCGGATACAGCCCCGGCTGATTCATTTACGCTGACACCCTATGAAGATGGTCGTGTGCGGGTTGATGAATTGACAACTGATCCTAATCAGGTGTTTGTCACGTTAGGTCAGATTGCGTCAGATTTCAGGCTGGAAAAAGATGAGCTATCAGATCCCGCCCGTTGGGTGATTCGAATCTATGGTCAACCCATTTTTCAAGACATTGCCATTGAGGAGGAGGATTCTTCATTAACACCAGATGAAGCTGCCAAGTTAGATCGAGAAAAACGTGTTCGTAACGCAGAGATTAGAGCCGCTTACCAGCAAGGTGAAAATCATTTCCGCAAAAGCGAATACGACCTGGCCATCGAGCAGTTTCAGAAGACTTATGCATCAGGAAAAAATGGCGTTGGTGAATTTGAGGATGAATGGAATCCATTAGCCATCCAGTCTTTATTCAGGATTGCCGATACCAAGTACACCCAATTGGAAAGACGACGAGGAAGGAACTATCATCAAGCGATTGATGATTACACAACAGCAATCAGGGTGGCGAATACAACAGAAATAGCCAAAGACTTGATTCCGCATGCCCAGTTCCGAATCGGTCGAAGTTATCAGCAGATGCGCTTTAGCCAAGAGGCGAATACGAGCTACGAACTCCTGAGAAGAGATTTTCCCTCCTCCTACGAAGCACAGGAATCCTCATTTTGGCAAGCATTAAATCAGATCGCCCGACGAGAATGGGGTCAGGCGATTTTGCAGTTTGAGGAATACCTCAAGGCGATGCCAAATCCAAAGTTCATCCATATCGCCTACTACAAGATTGCGCAGGCGTACTACCAACAACAAAAATTCCCTGAAGCTAGAGACTTTTTTGATAGAGCCCGAGCACTAGACAGTCGCTATGTTCAGGAAGACCCAATGTTGCTCTTCCACATGGGAGAAACCTACTACGAAAATGCAGACTACGATGTGGCGAGAGAAATTTTCCAACTGTTGCTGGATCGCTATCCTGACGCAGATTTCTCTAAATTTGTCGCACTGCGGTTAGGGGATTTTCTGAGGGATGAGGGTAAGGAAGATGAGGCGATTGCTGCCTATAGCAATGCCATTCGCAGCTACTCCTTGGAGATAGCCCTGATGGGCAAGCTTCGTATTGCCAACATCCAGGCGGAGCGACCTTACTCCGATGAATATCGCCAAGCGCTGAGAACCTATGATGAGATCATCACGCTTTATCCGGATTCTCCACAGGTTGAGGAAGCGAAATTGCGCAAGGGGTTGACGCTCACACTCTACGGAGCGTATCGGGAGGCGATTGCTGCGCTGGAAGGCTTCATGGAGGAATATCCTCAGAGTGTCTACGTTCGACGCAACATCATTCAGGAGAATATCGACGAGAACCTGAAGGGGCTAGTCGATCGTGCATACCAGCGCCAGGATGATCTGGGTGTTGTCACGATTTACCGGGATTACCAGGCCAAGTATCTCCTCAACTTTCGATTTGACACGACACTTTTTCAGGTTGCCCACGCACATCAGAAATTAGGCTTCCATAATGAAGCAATGGACCTCTATCGGTTTCTGGAAAGTCGTGTAGAGGGACCTATGCTAGAACTATTGCAATTGCAGGCCGCTGAGACCTTAATTCAAGCAGATGATTTTCAGCAGGCTCGAGATCAGCTAGCCCGATTCCTTCAGCGTTATCCAGATAGTGTTTACGATGCAGACGTTCGTAAGAAGCTGGCAGATGTTTACAAGCAAGCCAAGGAATTTGAGAGCGCAGCCCTTGTTTATGAGCAAGCGATTGAGAAGTATGAACAGGACACGGATCTGCTTCGAGCTGAGGTAGTGCCAGAACTCTATTATGAACTTGGCTTAATGTATGAAGAGATGGGGCGTTATACAGAGGCTGCGGAGTCTTTCCAGAAATCCATCGCCACATACAATCATCCGCTCATTGAACCTGATGTCCCAAATTATGTTGTGCAAAGTCATTTCCGCGCGGCAGAGATGCTTTACAAAGTCCGAAACGATGAACGAGCTCTTGCTCAATACGAGCAGGCGATTGTGACCTACACCAATTGGCCTGATGAGCAGGTGGAAGAGCAGATCAATTGGGCTCGATACCAAACAGGTGTGCTACATAAGGACATGGGACAACTCCAACAAGCCTTGGAAATTTTCGGTGATTTGATGGAAAAAACTCCAGTCTCCCCCGCTTTGTGGCAACAGTTGTCCAGTGAACAACACCAGGCATTGAGCCGTCAGTTGGCTTATGAAAACTACCTCAATGACTAAAAATTCCTTGAAACTCAAACATAGAGACCTTAAGGTTAGAAGCTTAATTTCTGGGGTGTAGCCAAGTGGTAAGGCAGCGGGTTTTGATCCCGCCATGCGCAGGTTCGATCCCTGCCACCCCAACCATCCTTCCCTTCAATACGCATTTCCGATTCACTCGTCTTAAGGGAGTCTAGAAACGGCTAATTACCAGACTCTTACTAGACAGATCCTGAACCCTTTTTCTGAAAGGCGAGTCTCCCAAACACTCCGCTCCGTTCCTCCCAAACGGCTTAGTTCTCTGAAGTCATCGATCGCCTGTCCAGCTGACCTAAATCGGAAAAGCGAAGGACGTTGATCCACAGTCCTTACGTTTTCGCTGATGCTCATGCCATCCATAGTTTCGCCACTAAAATCAATCGATAAATTGTTCAGGCCCAATGGAAAAGTGTTTTATGGGTGGTGGATTGTTGCCATCGCAGCACTGATTCAATTCATTGGCGGAGTACTGTGGATGCAGAGTTATGGGCTTTATACGGTCGTTCTGCACGAAGAATTTAGCTGGAGCATGACGGTCCTTTCAGGAGCTTTTGCACTGACTCGTGTGGAAAGTGGTTTACTTGGTCCCTTGCAGGGTTGGTTAGTCGATCGTTATGGTCCAAGAATCATTCTGACGGTCGGGCTTGCCATGTTCGGCATTGGCTTCCTTTTGCTTTCGCAAACCGACTCGCTACTTTCCTACTATCTCATTGTGTTTGTTATTTCAGTTGGTGTCAGCCTGGGTGGATTTCACACCCTGATGGTATCGATTGTTAACTGGTTTCAACGGCATCGAACCAAAGCAGTTGCCTGGTCACAGATGGGATATTCTATTGGGGGACTCTGCGTTCCTTTTGTCGCCTGGGGAATGGAGTGGGATGATTGGCGAACAGTGGCTATGATTTCAGGAGGCGTGATCTTTTTGTTGGGTATTCCTGCGGTACAATGGATTCGCCATCGCCCCGAAGAGATAGGTGAACAAGTCGATGGAATGGTGAGCCAGGAAGCACTAGAAAACGAAGCTGGGGGTGGAGAAACCTCATTCACATGGCGAGATGCAGTGCGAACCCCCGCTTTTTGGTTGATTTCAGCTGGTCACGGAATTGCGCTTCTTTCAGTTTCGTCAGTGATCGTCCACATGGTCCCGCATTTGACGAAGGGAGTTGGTTTGGGATTGACGGAAGCAAGCCTGATTTTCTCCTTGGTGAGCATTTTTCAAATGATCGGCTTAGTGATTGGTGGGTTCTTGGGTGATATCTTCAACAAGCGGCTGATTGCAATGACCTGTATGCTGTTCCACGGGTCTGGAATGCTTATTCTGGCTTATTTTGAAGCTTTCCCGATGTTAATTCTGGCCTGTGTACTTCACGGATTGGCTTGGGGAACTCGGGGGCCATTGATGGTCGCTATCAGGGCGGATTATTTTGGGCCCCGCTCCTTTGGAACCATCATGGGGATTTCCTCAATGATCGTGATGCTGGGTATGATGGGGGGACCAATGATTTGTGGAGTGATCGTCGATACCTATGGTGGCTACGAAATTGCGTTTCAACTAGTGGCTTTCCTTTCTTTAGCAGGAGCGTTGAGCTTCTTCTTTGCGAAAAAGCCTCAGAATTTGAATGCTGTATAGCGCAAACTCAAAGATTTCTTGAATGAGTACTCAAAGTGATGCCTAACGGCCTACCCTCTTTCTCCATTGAGCAAACGCCTCCTGAGTCTTTTCTTTTGTAGCGGGATAGAGTCCGATGATGGACGCACCTTCCCGAACTCTCTCCACGACAAAATCTTCAAATGCGGTCATTTCAACGGCTTCCTCGGCAATTTCATCTGCCAAGTGAGTTGGAATTACAATCACACAGTCGTCATCACCAACCATGATGTCCCCAGGAAAGACGGCTACATCTCCACAACCGATGGGTACATTCAGATCCAAGGCCTGGTGTAAAGTCAGATTCGTTGGAGAACTGGGCCGTTGATGATAAGCGGGAATTTCAAGTTCTGCGATTCTCATTGCATCGCGGAACCCCCCATCCGTTACCACTCCAGCCACACCTCTCTGCTGTAAGCGGGTAATCAGAATGTCGCCTGCACTGGCAGCTCGGGGATCTTTTCGACTATCAAAAACCATTACGGAACCAGCAGGGCAGGTTTCAATGGCAACTCGCTGAGGGTGATCTGGTTTTCGGAATTCCGTCAATTGATTCAGGTCTTCTCTGGCAGGGATATAGCGTAGTGTGAAGGCCGGTCCAACCATGTTGCGTCCTTTGGGCGAAACAGGATGCACCCCTTGAATGGTTTGGGTTCGTAGACCTCTTTTGAAAAGCGCAGTAGCTAGAGTAGCGACGGATACCCCCATCAATTTTTCACGTGTTGTCTCTTTCAGTGCGGAAATAGTCATGTCTTACAATTACTTCAGTAGTTTTTCTTATTGAATTTGTTGAACCTTTTGAAATCAGAATCTTTCTTTTTTTGCGAGCTTGCCAGTCAAGATGTAAAGGCATCCCAAATTTTAGCAGTCCGTTGAATAATCTGTTCAATGTCTTCTTCCAAAAGGTATCCTTCGGCTACCAAAGGCTTCCCAGCTTCTCGAAGTCTCCTGAGATAGTCCTCACGAGATGGATAGCGTTCCTCAATGGATAACCTTGGATCACCTGAAGATTCGCGTTGTTTGCGAGTGGCTGGAAAAGGAATAGTCGAACCAGCAAGTCCTCCGCTAATTCCATGTAATAGGTCAGGATTACCCCGTTCAGGATGGCGGAGATTCCAGCCTGTGAAGGTTGCCAGAGGAACTGAAAGTTCAGGTAGTCGAATTCCAGCGATCTCATTCAAATCTTCATTTACAGAAGAAACAAAAGCTGGAAATTGTTCCCCTTGTTTAGCTGGTAAGGTCAGAGTCCGACCTTGATCAAATTCAGGTCCGTAGTCCAATCGCTGCGCTCGAGCCAGTCGTTCTGGTGGATTGAATCCTGGAAGTTTGGCAAAGTTGGGCATGACGTCCTTGGATTCCTGGGCCGTTCCGTCCTCCAAACGTGGATGCCGACTAGGCGGTGGAGGTGTGCCATCGGCAACCCACTGATCCAGATTCTGCAGAACAGAACGAAGTAGCGGGCTGTAGTCCATGCAGCTGAAGCGCTGCTGCCCACGCCAGCCATCTGAACTTCGAATAGTCTCTAGCGGGAATGCTCCAACTCCATGCTGAGTTCCTGAGAAGTGGTAGCGACGCACAAACTCAGCATCTTCTGGCAACTCTGTCCTATTGACTAAATCAGTATGAATCAGAGCTGCGTCTCCACGCCAATATTCTGCAGAAGTGTTGATGAAGATTACCTTGGGAAGATGACCGTTTTGTCTGGTTCGATCTAGTAATGCCCTTCGGATTCCTGTGAGTGGATCGATTTGCGTGCTATCCGAACAGGGGAAAAGTCCAGGTAATACATAACAAATATCCTTGGACGGTTGTCCAAAACGGAGGTTGAATTCTCCCTTCATTCCCCCGGCAACATGCGGAATCAAGCCATCCAATGCTTGCTGTCCTGATTCATCTGTGTTGATCCCAGTATAAAGATAGGTCCTTAGGAAGCGTCCGCTCTGAGATTGACCAAAAGCGTGTGCCCAGGTCAGGGAGCCAGCACAGGGATTCCCCTCTTTATTGGTTCCATACTTTAGAAAAGAGGCCATGTCTCTCATTGCAGCGAACCCCAACCCAATGACTCGACTGCCCCTAGTGGTATAGACCAACTCATAAATGCGGCCCAGCTGAAACCCCGATTCCATGAAAACATGGTGAGGTTCAGGCTCCTCCTCAGCTGTCCCTCGTCGAACAAACCACCATTGATCGCGCGGAATGAGTTGTCCGGAATCATTGGGATGATCCTTAACGAACATCTGGGCTTTCACTTCCTCAGGATCTGCTGGTGGGTGTGGGAGGTGATCCTTATGTGAGAGCATTTGCCATTGGCTTGCCTCAGCCTCCCGCTCCTGGAACTAACAAAGAATTCGGCCTTCGATTGGTTGGCCTTGTTCATCCAGCGCTTCTGGGGCTCGCACGCCAATCAGCCCAGGCGTTGGAGGCACATCTGCCTGCCATCCTCCAAAAACAACCGTGTAGCCGTTGCGAAGTAAGAAGCCATTACCTGGTTCTACTGGCATCATCGGATCCTGCGAACGAGGCACATTGTTGAAAGTAAGCACGGTCTTGGTTCCCCGGTTCACCACATCATAGAGCACTGCCCCGTTGCCTCGTTTTGGATCCGTCGGATGCAACAAGACGAAGTCAGACTCAAACTCCACTTGGCCTCGCTGATTAGTTGGAGCCAACCCCAGATCGACAATCCCTGAATTGGCAGGATGCTTCGGATCCACTTCATAGTGTGCAATCCCATGCAGTAACTCAAACGTACCGACATCACCAAATTCCATCCCCGAAGCAAATCGTTCCTGACGGATGATTTCAAACTGGATCAAAGGCATTGGGTAATCTTCTCTACAAAAAGTTTAGGATTTTCAACGGAAGGACTCCTAGAACCCCTCTACCAAAAACAGTTGTCGGTCAACTCCTCCCTCTAGTTTAGCTAGCGCTGCTTTGTACTCCTCACTCTTATATGCAGCTTTTGCGGCCTCCATACTTTCAAACTCAAGTACCACTGCCCGTTGAGGTACTTGGCCTTCCATACCCTCTATGTTTGTACTACGTGCAAGGAACCGAGCACCATTTGCTTGCATTGCTGGTAATGCATCAACGGCGTATGCTTTGAGTTTTTCAGAGTCGTGAATCTCGATATAAATTGAAATCAAGTAGGCTTTTGCCATGGTATTTGCCTCTAATGAGGTTGAGAAAATCCTGTCAGAGAAAATCCCCATCAGGTATGTGAGAAAAATAAGTATTCGAAACCAGCAGATCTGTGTTGAGCTTTAACACTGCGCAGCAGCCTGGCACATCACTTCTAGCTTGGCTGCGGCTAAGTCTTCCGAGAGAAACCCAAGACCACAGTCCGGCGCAATTACCAAGCGTTCTCGGTCAATGTGTTCCAGAGCAGCTTGGATCCGCCCAGTTACTTCCTCCAGTGTTTCCAGTCGACTGCGAGCGATAGCAATGGTCCCAAAGATAATCGTCTTCTTCTCAAATAACTCCAGCAGTTTTAGATCATTTGCACAGTGGGCATCTTCGATGGAGATCTGGTCAAAGTTTAATAAGTCTATTTCCTTTGCCAACTGATGATAACTATCAGGATCAGTTTTTTTATAATCCTCCTCATCAAGAAAATTTGGATAGCCACAGCAAATATGGACAATCTTGCACACTTCCTTGAGAACTCCATTGAAGCAGCGTTCAAGCATTTCATAGCCGAAGGACTGAGCGTCAACAACCTGCCGGGCAAACAGGGGTTCATCCACCTGGACGTAACGACAACCGGCTTCCACCAGCGCCATAATCTCGTGGCCAGATCTTCTGCCAAGCACCGCCGGTCCTGGTAGAAGCAGTCCGGTTTGTATCCATGATGGTCAAAGGCCCTGGAATGGTGAATTTGATTGGCCGACTGGAGACCGATTGCGCTGCCTTGAAATCTCTGACAGAGTACGCGGATCCTCGGTGCTGAACTGTCTTCCGGATGGCGGGCAGATCAGTTTCGTAGGCTCCATCCCGCAGGACACGATGCTCTAACTGCCGAAAATCAAAACCCTCCAGGTGCCGACAGTGATAGTGAATGTAGTTCTCCCTACGTACTTCCCCATCGGTGGGAATATCGATACCAGCCTTAATTTGAAAAGCGATCACTTTCTCGGCAGCTCTACGATACAAATCCTCGTCATCAGCGCTTGCGTCACTATAATTTGTGAAGTTGGTCGTGGTTTTGGGAGAGTTCATGCTACCTTCACTGCGGGCTGCATCGAACCAGTCTCGAATTGGCAAAAAATCAGGCTTAGGGAAGGAACCAATCGTTGTGGTTTGCAGTTTTGATTTGGCCATGAAGCTTCCTCTTCATTCAGGTTTGAAATGGAGGCAAGACTACACCGAGGTCTCTCGTAGGATCAAGCACTCTTCCATGTAATAGTATGCTCACTCTCTATGATTTCAAATCTTCTGGCAATGGTTACAAGGTTCGCTTGCTGCTCCATCAGCTCCGCTTGCCGTTCATTTATGTGGAAACCAACATTCTAAAAGGCGAAACAAAAACTCCTCGGTTTCTTGAGATGAATCCAAATGGAAAGGTGCCACTGCTTAGCATGGGGGATGGACGGTTTCTGGCAGAATCCAACGCGATCCTGCTACACTTGGCGGAAGGTACACGTTTTCTACCCAGTGACTCTTGGCAGAAGAGCAAACTATATGAATGGCTGTTCTTTGAGCAATATAGTCATGAACCCAATATTGCGACACCGCGCTTCTGGAAAAACTATCTAAAAGTTGGAGAGTACGAAGAAGCGGAACTGAAACGACGTCAGCTTGCTGGCAGAAAAGCGTTAGCTGTGATGGAGGAGCACCTTCAGGAGCAGAAATTTTTCGGGCCACAATATGGCATCGCAGACATCTCACTTTATGCCTACACCCACAAAGCAGAGGAAGGAGGCCAGATCCTTGATGACTTTGCCGCCATCAAGGATTGGATAGACCGAGTCAAAGCTCAGCCTGGACATGTTACGATGGAGGATATCTAGTGAAAAGAGTATTGGCCCCTGAGTGCTCAGAGATTGTGTTCACCCAATAGTGAGCAGTACTTTCAGTGACCCTGTTTTTCAGTGATATGCAAAAGATCAAATGACTGTAGGGCTTGATCTTCCTGAATCATCAAACCTGGATGATCGTTGTGGGTGGGAGAGTAGTAAGCAGCCGTCTCATGCGAGTCTGAAAAGGAGACATCCACAAAAGGCGCCTTGGTGCGGGTGAAGATTTGGACTGCGTCATCCGTCTCAAACCAAAAAGAGGGAGCATCAAAGGTGCCGGCGGCTACTTCAGTCCAACCTCGGCGCATCTCAATTCTCCAGAAGACCGTAGTTCCACAGTTCGGGCAGAAGCGGTTGTGAAAGTGACGATTTGCATTGTTCGAGAAGGAATATTCCTTCAATTCACCTGACGTGACCTTGATTTGCGAATCCTCAAAATAGACATTCATGCCAAAAGCTGAGCCTGTCCGTGTTTGGCAGTAACGACAATGGCAAACAGCCACTCGGGTTGGTTTGCCATTACTTTCGTAGCGAACGGCACCGCAGCTACACCCACCTGTATGAGTTTCTTGCTCAGTCATCGATCACTCCATTTGTGATTTGGAAAAATTCTTTTGGACTTTTCAGAATTCAATATCGTGTTTAGGAATCTGGTTCAGAGACCTTTGATTGAAGTAGCTAGTTCGGTCCGCTCCTGAACAACCTTCGATTGGGATTCTCAAAAGATCACACGACTTTCAAACATTGAACAGTCTTCGCCAAAAAATCTTTTTTTGCTGGCGAGAAATTTGAATAAATTTTTGTTCGAATTCAAGATTTTGGTGCGAATGAGTCGCATCTGCTATGAACAAAACGACCATGGAGGCCGTATGAGAATGACCTTACTTGTTTTTGCTCTCTTGCTGCTGGGCTCACTAGCTGGATGCAGCGGTAAACACGTATGCAAAGACCGCATCACAAACAATACGTCTGTGTATTTTTTTGGGATGTGTTCCGGAGCCTGACTCCAGTCATCAATGAGGGTTGCTGGCTGACGATTTCTGGTCGCTCCCAGCCCTCATTCCCTTTAGACAAACCCCCACAAATCTTTCCCCGTCCTTCTTCACTTAAATTACCTTCCAAAGCTTTGGTTGCCTTGAGGGTCCAATCGCTTTATATCTTCTCTTTCTGACAATCCTTTCCTGAAAGACCGCAGTAAAAAGTTGTTGTCTTTCGAATTATTCTTTGATCCAAGGAAAATCCAATGCGGATTGGCATTCTGTGCCTGATGCAGGAATCAAATACCTTCCTGAATCAACAGACTAAGCTTCATCACTTTGCAGAAGACCTCTTTCTGGTAGGTGAGGAAATTCGTAAGCAGCTGGCGAATACTTACCACGAGGTCGCAGGGTTTTTTGCAGGACTGGAAAAAGAAGGGATGGAGGCAGTCCCACTCTTTGCAGCTCGGGCGATTCCCTATGGAACGATCCAGAAGGAAGCTTTTGAACAGTTACTTGAAAACATGTTCAAGCAGGTGGAGCAGGCTGGCCCGTTGGATGGTTATCTGGTCGCTCCTCATGGGGCGACTGTCAGTGAACAGTATCTAGACGCTGATGGTTATTGGCTGAAGCAGCTTCGCGAAAGAGTAGGAGCTGAAGTTCCCATCATTGGAACATTGGATTTACACGCAAATCTCTCATCTCAGATGGTCGCATCCGCAAATGCTTTAATAGCCTATCGGACGAATCCCCACCTTGATCAATACGCGCGTGGATTTGAGGCTGCCGAGTTAATGAGCAAGACTCTGCGAGGGGAAGTGGAGTCTGTTCAGCGAGCTGCCTTCCTGCCCTTCGTGATGAATATTGAAAAGCAGTGTACAGAGTTGTCTCCCTGCAAAGAACTATACGAGCTTGCAGAGAAGCTACGTAGGAAAAAGGGACTGTTATCGCTAAGCATACTGCAGGGCTATCCCTATGCAGATGTAGATGAGATGGGAACTTCAATCCTGGCAGTCAGCGACAAAACTTCTCTGGTTGCTGAGCAGACCTTGGCGGAGTTGTCCAATTATCTGTGGGAACATCGCGCTGATTTTAATGGGACTGGTGTGCCAATTGATCAGGCGATTGATTCGTTGAAGAACGACACCATATCAACCTGCTTACTAGACATGGGTGATAACGTGGGAGGTGGCTCGCCTGCAGATGGGACGCTGATCGCGCAAGCATTATTGAGTCAAAGAGTTCGAGATTCCTTTGTTTGTCTATATGATCCAGAAGCTGTGCGTCAAGTTGCAGATGTAGGACTAGGCGCTGAACTGAAGCTGGCAATGGGTGGAAAAACAAATCGACTGCATGGAGATCCGTTGATTGCTTGGGTAGAAGTCATTGGAATTTATCCAGGAAAGTTTGAAGAACCCCTAGCCCGTCATGGTGGTTTTACGCATTTTGATCAGGGATTGAGCGCGGTCGTTCGATCTGCGGAAGGACTAATCATCCTGCTAAACAGCAAACGGATGGCACCCTATAGTTTGGAACAATTACGTAGTTGTGGACTTAATCCAGGAAGCTTCCGTGTCCTAGTTGCCAAGGGCGTAAACGCTCCGATTGCTGCGTATGAGGAAGTGTGCTCCCGCTTTATTAGAGTCGATACTCCAGGAGTGACAGCTTCTAACTTGAATCACTTTTACTATCATCATCGGCGGAGACCGATGTTCCCTTTTGAAAGGGATTTAGAATGGTCATTTTCCTAAAATTTATAAATTCCACTTTCTTCTATAAAATATCTCAAAGCTAATAAATAGAGGTCTTGTAATTAAAAAAACATTGATCTTCATTTGAAAAAAATTGGTGAGGAAATCCCCCAGTGTCCATTCTTGAGTCTTACTCTTGCGTAAGCCCACTGGTATTCGCTTTTTTCAAAACATTCTGAATCCAACTGAAAGGCTATCTTTCTTGAATATTGTGAGGGTAGGCTTAAGCCGATTCGGTAGGCTGGAGAATCGATAGGCCCCAAGTTCCCTGAAATACTTCCCTTGGTAAGAGTTTGTATTGGTAAATTCAGAGATTCCTGATTCATTCGAACTCTAAGCTTTGCTTTGGATTGAGAGGCAATCCTTAGAGCTAAGCCTTGAGTAGATGAAGTGGTGTTTGTCATATTTCCCCAAGTGCCACAATGAAAATGAACATAGATGTCATTGAGCTGTTCCCAACTCGCGTGCTGAATTGGAGCTTCAGTTGCTCGTTTGTCTAGGAGTGAAACAACTTCAAACCCCCTGAACCGCGGGATGACTTCCAAGATCGTGGCTTCATCCAGTTCAAGACTTACGTCCCAGTTTGCTGCCTTACCTCTTTCACCCCATCCTAGTTCAATCCAGACAATTGCTTCCTCCGTATCCTCGAATTCTTCAGCCATTTTGCGCTCTGAACTCAAAGCCATGTGCCAACAGTGCCGCTGTTCTGGGGTGAGCAATTCAACATAATCAATTGGGCTGGTAGCCTGGACTTCAATATTTCCTGGTTCACCGAGATCCTGACATACCGATCCTTGCAGTTGATTCCCAACAGCAAACTTGAGTTGCATTAGATCCCCAGTCATTGCCCAAGTGCGCCTCGCATTTAGAGCTTCCCAGATATCTTCACGCCGATCACTGCTGGCCCAAATGCCTGTTACACCATGTCCATAGCTGCCAGGATGGGCGCTGTGATGGTCTGTGTTGGCAATCACACCAAATTGATGTCCTAGCCCCAACCCGTAGCGCATGGAACCCTGGTTTTGCTGAGGCCCCATAGAATGGAGAAAAGGCCTGTCTGAGAGATCTTCTTCTGCAAAACCATGTGCTGAGGCAATCTCTACTAAAGGCGTCAGTGGATTTTCAAAACTAATCCAATTGACGCCCCTTGCCCCTTGGCGATATCCGATGTGGTGTGGGAAGATCAAATAATTCTCTTCAAGTTTTTCTTTGAAAATTCTTTGTCGAAGTTCTTGTGGAGAGTCCTCTAAGATCATCTTGGTGAGAGGGTCTAATCCAACAATGGTGTAGTCACCATGCTCATTCGAATGAATATCATAGCCTGGAAGTAGAACGATCTTGTGCTCTGATTCTGCTTTGGAAATTTTTTCAAGATAAGAGTCCCAATTTCTGTGAAGTTTGGCGAAACCACGTTGGTGAAACTGAACAATATGCTGAATTTTCGGATCATGCTCATCCATGTCAGGCCATGAAGCATGGCCGGTGATGGAAACAAAATCCAAGCGAACTGCTGCGTTTTTGATTGCATCGTCCAAGCTCCCATGTGCGTAGGAAATATTGCAGTGATTATGGATGTCTCCATAAAGAGCTTGGTAAGCAAAATCTTTCGATGCCTGCATTATCAGTCTTTTGAAAAAAGTGGCTTCATAACGACCTAGATACTAAGTGATCCGTTGTGGTTGGAGTTTTCGAAAATCCGAAAACATCCAAAAAAACCAACTAAACTTTAAGAAAAGCAATCAATAAGATTTTCCAATCCACACAGTCCCCGCTGATTAGCTACAAAATTTTACTATGATAGAGAGTCTTTAAGGCGTGCAATATTGGATTTGCCAATGAGCCAAAGATAAATATTTGAAGGTTATGAAACATAAAATGCCTGGTTGCAAAGCCGCTTAACTTAAAAGATGAAAAATCGATTGTCAATGGTGTGTCGTTTCAAAAATTTTTTTTTAAGAATTTAAATAATATTCTGATTTTATTGATTAAGTATATCGCTTGAAAAAAATAATTTAATAGTTGTATAAGATGCTCTTTCTTCCATCATTATCTAAAGAGGAAACATGAAAACACTAGTCAACGTTTTAATTATTGTGACAGGGCTGTTGCTCACAATCAAAAACGCTGCGTTAGCAGAAATTGAGTTATCTTTCAGATTTAATAAGGAAAGGTGGTAATTGGTTTGGATTTGAAAATTATATTGATCTATTTGTAGATCCTGAATTTATACGAGTACTTTTTAATACAACAATTTGGCTGACACTAGTAGGAGTTGCCGTCAGAATAATTTTGGGGCTGCTTTTAGCGTTTTTGATTAACTCAGAAACTTTAAAAAAATATAAATTAACAGGTTTGTTTCAGGTTTCATTGATTATACCCTGGGCTACTCCCTCCATAGTTGCTGTTGTAGGTTGGAGGATGATATTAGATCCTCAGGTTGGGTTTGTTAACCAGACTCTGGTAAAATATGGAATCATTACTGAGCCAATTGCTTTTCTGTCTAATACTAGTTTTGTCTGGCCCTCAATTATCACGATAATTACATGGAATACTTTACCACTAGTAACCCTAACATTTTTAGCCAGTTTGAAATCGGTTCCAGCTGAGTTACTGGATGCTGCAACAGTTGATGGTGCCAATAAGCTTCAAAGAGCATTCTATGTCATCCTGCCACACATGATTCCTTCCATCATTGTGATGATTTTGATGTCCACATTTTGGACATTCAATAATTTTGCATATGTGTGGTTAGCCACAGGAGCTGGGCCAGGTACGTTTACGAATGTGATGGCAACAAAGGTTTATCTGAAAGCCTTTGTCGATGGAAGGATGGGTTACAGCTCAGCCTTGGGAATCGTTATGGCATCGATAATGACAGTCTTTGGAATTCTACTTAAGAATGATTGTTAAAAGAAATCTGAAAGAAATCTTCTAATCACAAATCTAGTCTAAATTCTACCTCTCAATAAAACTAAATTTAGTTCTAAAAGCTTTCAATTAAGTGAAGAATATTGATATTCTGTGGTCTACTTTAAGATATCGATTTCAATTTAATAAAATAAGATTATGCAGGAATTACGATGATATATGAAATTGTAGTATTGCTGACCGCACTAATTCTATTCATCGGAATAATATATCCAACTGTGTGGGTTTTCATTGCTTCATTCAAATCAGATGAAACGATCTTTTCAAATGAATATGCCACTTATACATTCGATAACTATATAGAGCTTTTTGAATCTGGTTTTGGCTTATTTATATATAATAGTTTCTATATTTGTTTGATTTCAGTAATTATTACTATCTTCGCATCAGTAACAGCTGCGTATGTGTTTTCGAGAAAGAAATTCAAATTTAAAATAATTTACTTTGGATCTATAATGCTGGGACAAACATTCCCATGGATTATATTAGTTACTCCAATGTTTATACTCTTTGCTAAACTAGACTTTTTGAATAATCATATTAGTATGATTTTCTGCTACGTTGCCGTTAGTTTGCCTTTTTCTGTCTATTTACTTGTCGGTTATTTAGAGAGCGTTCCGCGAGAATTGGATGAAGCGGCTTTGATGGATGGATGTCCACCATTTCAAATAATATGGAAAATAATTTTTCCAATAATGATACCTGGGATCATTGTAACAGCAGCATATTCTTTCCTGTTGATGTGGTCAGAGTATCTATTTGCTTTAGCATTTTTGACTAAGAATAAATTAAAGACGATGCCATTAGAATTATATGCCTTTTTTGGTGAACATACCACGGAGTGGGGCCAGGTTATGGCAGCCTCAGCGGTTACTACAATTCCTACCTTACTACTTTTTCTACCACTTCAAAAATTGATTTCAGAAGGACTGACGGCTGGGTCAGTTAAGAGTTGAAAAACAATATTTACGATTATGTTGATAGCTAGACTCTTCTCAAACTTTCTTCATTTTCCATGTCAACACAGACATCCATCCCGTCACCAACAACAAACCTCCCAATTCTCTGCCCAGTTCTACAGCTTCATTCTTCATGGCCATTACATTCCAGAAAGAGTCCCATTCGAACTGCTCCTCGCTCATCAAGAAATCTATTCCCACAAACAAGCTACTGAGCAATACCAACAGCCCCCAAATTAGCGGGATAGATGGTGGTAGTGGGCGGATCAGTGAGCAGAGGGTAATGATTGCGGTGACGGAGTAACAAACAATCCAACGAAACGGATCTGGATCGTTCCACTGAACCAAAGCACTTAAGAGCAGGAGTCCTGTCATTAAGATCGTGACGACTTTCCAGAGGATAGACTTGGTGAGCAAAGAAGCCTTTGAAGTGGTGAATGCCCCTTGAAACATGGGCCGTAGGTCATCCTTTGACAGCTCCTCCAGTTAGAGAACTGCCAATTGATCGGTAAAATAATAGACCAACAATCAAAGGTGGTAGTAAAGATAACATGATGACTGCTGAAGCTACCCCCCATTTCACTCCTCCTCCGCTTGCCGAGAAAAAGAAGGAAGCTCCAACCGTTATGGGTGTGGCTGATTTTGTAGTCAGCATCAGTCCAAAAAGAAATTCATTCCAAGCATAGACAAAACCTAGAACAGATGAAGAAGCAATTGCCGCAACAGACAGTGGCAAGATGATCCGCAGAATGATTGAGATGGTCGATGCACCATCAATCCGGGCAGCAGCATCTAGTTCTTCAGGTATATTTCGCAATGTTGACGATAGCAGAGCCAAAGTCAGGGGTAGATTGATGATGCACATGATTAGTGCCAGGCCCAACAACGTATCAAGTAGTCCCACGGCCTGAAACATCATGTAGAGGGGAATAGCAAAAATGATCAATGGTAAGGCCCTCAGGTTCAGCACGAAGGGCAACAACCAGTTCCGACCAAAGCCAGTTCTGACGATGACATAAGCCGCTGGAAAAGCCAGCAGGAGCGCGAAAAATGCTCCTAATGCAGAGATGACCAAGGAATTCCAAAGAAAATGTAAAATATCAAATCGGTCAGCCATTTCAAAAATCTTCACATAGTTCGCCAGAGTGGGCGACTGGATGATAATGGAAGGATTTGAGACGATCTCTCCCTCAGATTTCAGTGATGTGAGCAGAGTTGAAAGCAGGGGGAAATTGAACAGCAGGGCTACAAAACCGAAGATCAGCCAACGAAAGAGCATACTCATGTCGTCTCCATCCTGCGGCTAAATCGTTCCAAGAGCGCAATCAGCAATAGTGCAGCGAGGAACAACAGGACAGACGCAGCAACTGCTTGACCGATGTTGCCCCCACGAAAAAAAGCCTTGTAGATATAGATGCTCAGGGAAGTACTGGTTCCTCCTGCCCCACTGCCGACAAGCACATAGATGTTGTCAAATACCCTAAAGGAGTCGATGAAGCGAATGAAGAAGGTCAGCAAAATGACTGGCATCATGTATGGCAATTCCACCAACATCAATAATTGTAACGAGTTGGCACCGTCCATTCTGGCAGCTTCTCGCAAGTGAGAAGGGATCGACCGATAAGCTGTGTAGAGGATCAACAACGCAAATGGTGTCCACTGAAGGATTTCAATCGTGACCAGAGTTAGGAAAGCATTTTCAGTCCCCAGAAAAGCAGGACTGTCACCCACCCACTCCCAGAGGTAATAGGGGATCACTCCGACAAACTCATGCAAGATCAGTCGATACATTAACCCAATAAGAGCCGGGGCGACCATCATGGGCGCCATTAAAACGGCCATGAGCCAGGGATGTCGAGCCAACAGAGGTTCCAAGTAGATTGCCAGAAACAAGGCAAGGAATAATTGAACCAGTGAAGCTGTGAGTCCAAATTTTAGTGAAAAGGCGAGGGCATCCCAATAGGTGGGGTCCTGCAGGGTCTCAAAATAGTTTTCAAAACCCTGCAGACGTGGAGCGAGGAGGTTTTCGAAAGTTACCTCGGAAACACTGTAGATCAAGTCCAGCAGCAGAGGGAACCCCAGCATCACAAAAAGAAAGAAGGTGATAGGAGCTGTCAGCCAGAATTTTTCCTTGCTGCTTACCTGCATGCTGAACTTGAAACCTAGTTGGAAAAAAAGCCTGAGAGCTTACTTGAGAAGATCAGCCATTCCCTTACTAGTCGCTTGCAGTGCTTCGTCCAGAGACTTGGTTCCTGACCAGTATCCTGTAAACTGCTCAGCTTGCAGGGTATAAATCTGCAAGGCAGATGCGGAGGTTCCGCCATTCATCACAAACCCGTAGTTTCCAGCAAAGTCCCCCAGTTTGATAAGATCAGGTCGATCACCAGAAATTTTATCTGTGATGGATTTAGCCATGGCCGGAGAACCACCACTCAAAGCATAGGTCTCCATAGCATCAGCACCAGAGAGCCAATTCAGAAACTTGATTGCGGCATACTTGTTCTTGGAGTTCTTGTTCAAGCCCAAGCCCAAACCATGAATGTGGGTGACACGTCCGGCTGGTCCTGCAGGAGGAGCAACTGTTCCGATTTTCCCCGCTACGGCTGGATTCTCCTCGGGATTATTCAAGCTACCGAAAGCAGCGTTCCATTGCAGCATCGTGGCTGCCTGGCCTGAACCGAAAGCAGCGTTTGCTTCAGCATATTCGTATGAGGTCGAATCTTTTGGAGAGGCTCCAGCGTCAAAGAGTGTCTTGTAGAGTTGCAGGCCCTGTCGGAACGCCCAGGAATCAACCATAACGTTGCCGTTGGCGTCTAACCACTCACCACCATGAGAACGTGCAGTCGAGTGCCAGATCATCATGTTGAACAGCAAGTTCTTCATCTGTAGGACTGTTCCGTAACGAGTTGGGCTGGCAGAGTTGACACTCTTTGTGAAGAATAAGGCTGTCGCAGCGTAGTCTTCCCAGTTCCAGGTGTCAGGATTTTTGGGAGCAAGCGTTTTGCCCAAGTATTTCTGGGAGATTTCTCCATAGATCTTCTGCCAGCCTGCATCGCTTAGTAACTTGTCAATCAAGTCATTGCGATAGTACATGAAGTGCAAACTCAGATCAGTGGGTACACCATACTGCTCACCTTCAAATTGCATGGTCTTCAATACTTTGTCTCCGAAGACATCCATTGCTGCGGATGGCAGACTCAGCGGTTGCATGAATGGGGCGTAGCGTCCAACTGCATAAGTTGCGGTTAGGTTGATGTCAAACTCGGTCGTTCCAGCGGCCAAGTCAGCCTGTAGTTTGTCCCAGAAGCCATCTCGATTGAAGAAGATCAAGTTGACGGATCCATCGCTTTTGCCAGGGCCTGCGTTGTAGACCTCAACTGCTTTTCTTAGAGCTGTTTCTTCGGGGCCACCAGGCCAACCTAAGACGGTGACTTGTGCCCACAGGGACTTTACTGCGAAAAGACTGACCAACAATACCAGTCCAAGTTTGGTAGACATCTTTTTCATTGGAACCTCAAATTGAGTTTAGGAATATAGAAACAGTGATCTGTTTCTAACTCGATTCAAGCGGAGAAATTATCTGCGGGAAAATACTCTGCTTGAAATAGATCCAGTAACTCTTGTACCAGATAGGGCGAAGTATTTATCCGATTATGATGAAGAGTGCAAAAAAAAATTCATGGAGACAGGTTGTGGCCCTTCGTAATGCGCCTTGAAAGAATTTGAAGACTTGTGAAAACAGCTCAAAAGTGTGAAATGTCGAACTTTAGATTCTTTAGAAACTTTTTGAAGGAATGACCATGTCAAAGCAGCTAATTTATGTGGGTGGATATGCTTCGCCTGAGATGGAAGGGATTCAGCTTTTCACTCTTGATTTGACCTCTGGTCAGTTGACCTATGTTAAAGGAGTGAAGGAAGTTGAAAATCCATCCTTTTTGATTCTTACCAAGGATTTTCAGCGTCTTTATGCAGTGGTGGAGGTTTCAGAACATCAGGGTAATTCAGGTGGTGGAGTAGTGGGCTACGCAATCTCCGAAGAAGGCAGAACACTCAATCCCTTGAACAACCAGCCAACCAATGGAAATCACCCTTGTCACTTGAGCTTGTCTCATTCAGAAGATGCGCTGTTCGTGGCGAACTATTCTGGGGGGAGTGTCGCCGCCTATCAAGTCATGAAGGATGGAAACCTCTCAGGCCCGAGTGATTTTCATCAGCATCACGGGAGTTCGGTAAATCTAAAACGTCAGGAAGGGCCTCACGCACACATGGCGCACCTGACACCAGACGGTCGGCATCTGCTTGTCACGGATCTGGGCACAGACCAGTTGATGGTGTATCAGATCAATTCTCAGGGAAAATTGGATCTTATCAAAGATCGCTGTTTGAAACTTCCAGCTGGATCTGGGCCTCGTCATTTGACGTTCAGTCATTCAAATAAGAGTATGTACCTGATCAACGAGCTGGGGAATACGATTCTCATGTTTCCTGTAGGTGAGGATGGTTTACCTGCCAAGGAATTCACTCAGGAAATCAAAACGCTCCCTGATGATTTTTCAGAAGAGAGCACCACGGCAGACATTCATGTGCATCCCAACGGTAAGTTCTTGTATGGAACGAATCGAGGACACGATAGCTTTTGTTGTTATCGGATCCTCCCAGATGAACGAATGGAATTGATCGGGCATGTTCCCACGGGTGGGCAATCTCCGAGAAATTTTTCCATTCATCCAGATGGGAAATGGTTAGTAGTGGCTCATCAGGTCTCAGGCAATATTCTTTCATTTGCCATTGATAAGGAAACCGGAATGTTGAAGCAATCTGACAATCAAAAGCTCAATCTTCAGCCATCTTGTGTGCAGTTTGGGCATCCTTCACACTGAGCAATCATTGCCTTAGACGAGATTCGATGACTCCATCAGAACTCTATCATTTCCTGGACGAATATCAGATTTCATATGAAAAATTTGATCATTCACCAGTCTACACGGTGGAGGAGTCAAAGAAATTATCTCCTGCAATGTCAGGAGGTAAAACAAAGAATCTCTTTGTTCGTGACAAGAAGGGCAAGCACCACATTCTGTTGACGGTAGAACAGGACAAGCGAGTTGATCTCAAGAAGGTCTCCGAATTTATCGGCTATGGCCGCTTGAGTTTCTGCTCGCCAGAACGTTTGCTCAAGTACCTGGGAGTGGAGCCTGGATCAGTTTCGCTGTTGGGGATTCTAAATGATCAAGCTGGGGAGGTCGAAATTCTGATTGATGAGGATCTTTGGAAAAAACAGTACCTTTTGTGTCATCCACTGGTCAATACGAGTACGCTCCGCTTGGGTAGGGAAGAACTGGTAAAATTATTCCAACTGAGTGGGCATCCTTTCCGTTTGCTGCCTATTCCTGAGTTGGAAGAATAAATTGTTGTTTGTTGGAGAGATTGTGCTCTCCTCTGAATATGTAATTGCTTTAACCGTTTGGCAGCAAAAGGACTTTACCGCTTCGGCCTCCTCGATAGGCATGACGAAGGGCATCTTCAAGCTGATCTAAATTGTAGGTTGCTTCAACTGGGGTAGAAATTTGTCCTGATACTACTAACTCCTCTAACACTCTGTAGAGCTGTTGCTTCGCATCCGCAGTCATTCCACCTAAGGTTTTGGCAAGCCAGAAACCAGTGAGGGTGATCCCTTTGAAAACGACCATGTCTGCAGTCAATTGGCAGGGCTCTCCGCTGAGTAGTCCGTAATTGACGACGGTTCCTTCTTCACTCAAGATCCCACCAAGAGTCAAAGTCGCTTTCCCAGCAACGGCGTCGATTGCCAATGGGATATTGGCATCTCCCAACTCCACTCGAACCTTCTCTGGCAAATCTTCTCCTTCCAGCATCACCAAGTCCGCACCCATTTCAGACAACTCTTTCTCTAGTCCCTCACGCCGAACAATGTTGAGAGTGTGCACTCCTTTGGCCTTTGCCAGTTGAATCAGGTAACGACCAACCGCTGAGTTTGCAGCATTTTGGACAACCCAATCACCGG
>JACLAD010009431.1_pt1 | contig 53199 bp, 49 predicted proteins | sample 8027901 | NCBI WGS metagenome assembly JACLAD01 (sample SAMN15725071, study PRJNA655200) | protist metagenome | isolation source: fluorescence activated cell sorting (FACS) single amplified genomes of... | place: Spain: Blaines Bay Microbial Observatory, Mediterranean Sea | collected 2016-07-05 | reverse complement strand
AAGACTTCAAGTCCGACTGGGTTGACATGATGGAGTTGATCAAAGGGTATTGGGAAGCTGTCGGAGTAGAAACGGTGATTGAGGTTCTTTCGGATGCAACATCCATCAGTCGGCGCGGAGCAGTTGATAATGATATCGGTCTTTGGCTATCCGAAAATGGAGCGGGTCGCTTACCTCTCTTAGCACCTAATGATCTGCTTGGAGCAGACAATGACCTTGATTGGAAGAAATATCATGACACTAAAGGGAAAGAGGGAACAGAGCCACCCGCAAATGTGAAGCGAATGCTGGAGCTGATTGATCAGATTCCACTGGTTGCTGGCGCCATGCAAGATGAGGTGATGGGTGAATTTTTGGAACTGGTGACAGATAACTTTCCTCGCATTGGAATTGCTCTGCCAGCCGGAAACTATCGGGCTGTCAGCAATCGTCTCCGTAATGTGCCTGAGCCTCTGATGGAGGGTTGGATGTATCCAGGAATTTCTCCTGCAAACTTTTCAACCTTTTACATAACGAAGGATAAGCAGTAGGTCACTTGGGGTGAAGATTGAGGTCGCTTCGAGATCTTCGCCCCGCCTTGATATCCTATTCAGATGCTTAGATTCCTCGTCCGAAGACTCTCGTTGATGATGATTACGGTTTTCGTCATCACTGTGGTTTCCTTCTTCATTATCATTCTACCACCTGGTGATTTCGTGGATAGGATCGTATTGGAGGCCAACCAGTATGGGGAGGTTTTTGAGGAGCATGAGATTGCTGATTTGCGCCGAATGTATGGACTCGATCAGAGCGCGTTAGAACAATATCTGATATGGATGGGAAATATTCTCTTTCGTGGAGATTTCGGATACTCCTTCGGGTGGGATGTTCCAGTTTCTGAATTGATTTCTCAACGTCTGGGACTGACAACGACTCTCTCCGTCGTTACCTTGATGTTCATCTGGATCGTAGCGATCCCAATCGGAATCTATTCTGCGGTTCATAAGTATTCTCTTGGAGATTATGCAGCCACTTTTGTAGGTTTTGTGGGGCTTGCGGTACCAAATTTTCTTCTAGCACTCGTTCTCCTCTACATTTCATTCCGTTACTTTGGCCAAAGCGTTGGAGGACTATTCTCTCCAGAGTATATCAATGCTCCCTGGTCATTCGATAAGTTCCTCGATTTACTATCTCACCTCTGGATACCGACAATTGTTCTGGGGACTGCTGGGACTGCGGAAGTTATCCGGAAAATTCGAGCTAACCTCCTTGATGAATTGCATCGTCCGTATGTGCTGACAGCCCGAGCGAAAGGACTCACAGAATTAAATCTGGTCATTAAATACCCCGTGAGACATTCGCTGAATCCCTTTGTTTCCGATTTAAATGACCTATTTGTAAAAATCATCTCGGGTGAAACAATTGTTGCTGTCGTACTGGGTCTGCAAACGACAGGACCTCTTCTCTTGCAAGCTCTCAAAGAAGAGGATCTGTACCTCGCATCTTCCTTGATCATGTTCCTGAGCTTTCTTGCTGTGTTGGGAACTCTATTTTCAGATCTCTGCCTGATGTTATTGGATCCGCGCATCAGACGCCAAGCGAGGGAAGGAGAAATGATGTGAGTTTCGCTGCAGATAACGCAAACTACGGAACATTGATCTGGCGAAGATTCCGGCGACATCGTTTGGGCTTTTTGGGGTTCTTGTTCACGATTTTCATTTACCTGGTGGCTGCATTCACCGAATTCCTGGCGCCTCACTCACAATCTACCTACAAAGCTCGTGATGTCTATGCTCCACCCCAATCAATTCGTTTCTTTGTTAAGGATCGATCTGGACAGGAAACCTTCCGGCTCCACGTCCTAGGATATCGCTCAAAAGTCGATTATGACTCTGGGAAGCGAACTTTCGTAGAAGATCCACGAAAAATCATTCAACTGGGTTTTTGGGTGAGGGGGGATAAATACGAACTTTGGGGCTTGTTTGATTATGACCGGCACCTCTTCGGTCCGATTAAAAAAAGTGACCGTGTTTATTTTTTTGGTGCGGACAGATTGGGTCGGGATGTTCTCAGTAGGACGATCCATGCGACCCGTGTGTCCATGACTATTGGTTTGGTGGGTGTCGCGCTGAGTTTGATTTTGGGAATCATGATTGGAGGAATTTCTGGGTTTTTTGGAGGTTTCATCGACCTTGGTATTCAGCGAATGATTGAAATTCTGCAGTCCATTCCTTCGATCCCATTGTGGATTGGTTTAGCCGCCGCGATCCCACCGACAGCTCCACCGATTCAGACTTATTTCCTGATCACAATCATCCTTTCGATCATCGGATGGACCGGACTCGCCCGCGTTGTGCGAGGACGATTTATGGCTCTCAAAAATGAAGATTTTATCAAGGCCGCAAGGCTGGATGGAAATCGGCCGCTGCGCATTATTTTCAAATACATGCTTCCGAATTTTCTCTCTCACATTATTGCAGTGGTAACCCTGGCGATTCCGGGGATGATCATCGCTGAAACGTCGCTAAGCTTTCTGGGGATCGGCCTAAGGCAACCAGTTGTCAGTTGGGGGGTGCTGTTACAGGAAGCACAGAATCTCAAATCGATTTCGACGGCTCCCTGGCTGTTTCTTCCAGGCTTTGCTGTCGTGCTTGCAGTCCTGTCTTTGAACTTTCTTGGTGATGGCCTGCGAGATGCGGGGGATCCTTATGAGAACTGATCTCTTGATGTCTGTCCAAGGGCTTTCTGTTTCTTTCTGGGAAGAGAAGCGTCGCCTCCAGGCGCTTAAAGATGTTTCCTTTGACATTCCAAAAAGCAAAACGGTTTGTCTTGTAGGGGAATCTGGTTGTGGAAAGTCGGTAACTGCAAGAACGCTCTTGGGGATCACGGGTGCCAATTCGACGATTGACGAGGGAACGATCCATTACTCTGATCCAACAGGGACACTCGTAGATATAGTTGGTTTGAAGCCTGATTCCAAAGTCTTACGAAGGTTGCGTGGGAATGATGCAACGATGATTTTTCAGGAACCGATGACGGCGCTGTCATCCTTCTACACGATCGGGAATCAAATCGTTGAAGCTCTGCGACAACACGAAAGGGTCACCAAAAACCAGGCAAGAGCCCGGGCGATTGAGGTTCTGGAAGCAGTTGGAATGCCTGATCCACAGGCTCAGATGGAATCCTATACTTTTGAGCTTTCAGGTGGTCAGAGGCAAAGAGCCATGATTGCCATGGCGCTGATGACAAATCCTCGCCTGTTGATTGCCGATGAACCCACGACAGCCCTGGATGTGACCACACAGGCGGTTATCCTGGATTTGATGCGTACGATCCAGAAGAAATTTGAGATGTCCATCTTGTTCATCACTCACGATCTGGGGGTTGTGTCAGAAATTGCTGATGAAGTTGTGGTGATGTACTTGGGAGAGGTGGTTGAATCAGGACCTGTTGAGCAAATTTTTTCCAAACCCCGTCATCCCTATACAAGAGCACTGATTTCTGCTGCACCACATTACGCTGGCAATCAGGAATCGAGGCTGCCCGTCATTCCAGGAATTGTCCCTTCACTGTTGGAGAGACCCACCGGATGTACTTTTTCCACGCGCTGTCAGCATACCAAGTCAGAATTGTGCAATATAGATCGGCCTCCAATCAATCTTGGTAGTACAAATGTTCGGTGTTTTATAGGGAGAGCAGGTGTTCCTGAAGAGTTCAAGAAAGAGGGAGTAACCACAGCCAGTGACGAAGGGGAGAAAACGGCATCACTTGCAAACGTGGCTTTGCAGGTGGAATCAGTGTCTCGACATTTTGTGAAGCGAACGGGCTTAATCCGTAGAAAAGAAAAAACGATTCGTGCTGTAACTGAGGTGAGCCTGGAAATAAAAGAAGGAGAAACGCTGGGTCTTGTAGGTGAGTCGGGCTGTGGCAAAACAACACTTGGTCAAACCATTGCTGGATTGATAGATCCCTCTGATGGCAAGATTCGATTAGCTATCGAGGGACAAATGCGTGAGATTTCAAATTTGTCCGAGCAGGAGCGGCGGAATGCTTGGCAGCACATCCGCTTTGTTTTTCAGGATCCATTTGCTTCACTCAATCCCAGGATGACTGTTTTTGAGATTGTGTCTGAATCTTTGAGAAATGGACCCTCACGCATTGAAGATCGGCGCCTCCGGCAGCAGAGAGTCTATGAAGTCCTAGAAAGAGTTGGGCTAGATCCTGCCCAGAGTGATCGCTATCCTCATGCCTTTTCGGGTGGGCAGCGCCAGCGAATTGGGATTGCCCGGGCCCTTGCTCCCAAACCAAAAATTGTGATTGCTGATGAACCTGTGTCTGCCCTCGATGTTTCGGTACAGGCTCAAATACTGAATCTTTTTCTGGATTTGCAGAGAGACCTTGGCCTGACCTATCTTTTCGTTTCGCATGACCTGAATGTCGTCTCTAACATTTCTGACCGTGTCGCAGTTATGTACGCAGGACGCATTGTAGAAATCACCCCAACTGATGAGATCTATAGTTCTCCTCGTCATCCATACACTGCAGCTCTTCTTTCAGCTGTCCTTACGCCAGAATATACCCCCAATAAATCTCGTAGAGAGCCTTTGCAGGGACATCCTCCAAACCCAGCCAATTTGCCTCCAGGCTGCTCCTTTGCTCCAAGATGTTCTTTCGCGAGTTCAAATTGTCAGCAGAATTCACCATCGCTGGAGTGCGATGATGAAGGGAGGCTCGTGGCCTGCCATCGTAAGAATGAACTAACGCTCTCAGGTATCACAAAGGTTAGCGGAAACGAGGTAGCATAAACTTGATAGGTTAAAAAGCCTTTCAAAGACCAAATAGTAACAAACACAGATAGGTAGATCATGAAACAAGAAATTTACGGACATCTTACACTGGATAGCATGGCCACCCATGTTCCGCACAATTTTAAGGTGCCCGATGGAACCAAAACACTGCGACTTGAATTTGCACACACACCAGAGCATCCAGGAGTGGGTAACATTCCACACCAGCTTAGTATTTCAGTTTATGGCCCGAATGGGGCACGGGGAACCAGGCACAACAATGATGATCAACAACCGATTATCTCCACAAACTGGGCATCACCGGGGTATCTGAGTGGCCCGATTGAGCCAGGAGATTGGACTGTTGAGTTGGATGTTCACCGCATCCTGCCGCCTGGTAGCGTGGATTATCAAATCAATGTGTTCTGTGAGAACGAAGTCACAGATGCTAAAGCGCCAAAGGCTACCCCATTGAGGCCGAATTCAGTGAGGCGGCGTGGTCCGGGTTGGTATACTGGGGATCTACATGGGCATACCTATCATTCAGACGGAGATTTCAGTCCAGCGGAATTCTTAGAGGAAGCCTGGAAGCGGGGGTATGATTTTGTTGCTCTGACAGACCACAATACTCAGTCGGCAGTTCCCGAAATTACGAGTCTGGCTGGAGAGGCAATGACTATTCTAGGGGGAGTGGAACTGACAACCTTCAATGGGCATGCTGTTGTCCTTGGTGTTAGCGAATGGACAGAATGGCGAGTCAAGGATGGTAGCTCGATGAGCGCTCTGGCTTCAGATCTTCAAGACAAAGGCGCACTTTACATCATTGCTCATCCCAAGAGTGAGGGTCACCCAATCTGTACGGGTTGTCGTTGGGCTTTTTCGGATATGATGCCCGGACCTGCAAGGCATGTGGAAGTCTGGAACAGAGGCTGGGCAGGCTCTCATAACGAACCGGGACTGCGCCAATTCTACAAATGGCTCAATGAGGGATTCCGAATGTTTGCATCTAGTGGAACAGACAGTCACCGTCCAATGCCTCCTGATGTCCGTATCGGAGCAAACAGAGTTTATGCTCACGATAATACCCAGGATGAAATTCTTGCTGGCCTCAGAAGAGGACATTGTTTTGTAACCAGTGGTCCTGAGATCAGTTTCACAGCTGAAACGGAAGATTCAAAAGCTAGTATGGGAGATTTAGTGAAGCCAGGTCAGCTGAAATTGAAGATGGGTTGGTCTTTGGGGCTAAACGGATTTGATCCCTTTGAGTTAGATGCTGTCCTGATTAAAAATAACGAGACTTTGGGCCGTTGGTCCTGTGGTGATCATTCAGATTCTGAGTTTACAACAATCTCTAAGGAAGCAGATTGGTTTACCCTCGAATTGAGAGATCCGAGAGGGGAACTCCATGCACTCTCAAATCCTATATTTGTTGGTCAGCAGGTTGGTACTTGGCGATAGAGTAGAGGAATCACTGCGTAGCTGCTCTGTAACCTCGCCTCGTTTGATTAACTCTTGAGGAAGAAAACAGTGGAAGAATTTATTCTGCCATCAGGTCAGCAAATTGAGTTCGACATTCACGTTGATCGTAGCACCAAGGCGAGGTCTCCATTCTTTGAGATTCCTGTGCATGTGCCGAAGGGGGTCACTCGGATTGATGTCAACTTTCAATACGAAAAGTCTGACGATTGTCTGATTGATATTGGTATCTTGGATAGCACTGCCACAGACTTTCCGACTCGAAAAGGCTTTCGGGGTTGGAGTGGTGGGGCACGGGATCATTTCTTCATAGCCCGAGACAGTGCGACTCCTGGATACTATGCGGGTGAGATTCCAGAAGGCAGATGGAAGATACTGCTGGGGCTCTACATCCTCCCTGAGGAAGGAGCAAGCGTCAAATTGGGGATGAAAGCTGATGATTCTGCTCGACAGCTATTCGTTGCTCCTGAACCGGTTCGGGTACGGAGAGACGGCCCAGGATGGTTCCGAGGCGATCTGCACTGCCATACCTATCACAGCGATGCCAAGGGAGCCCCGGAGGTCCTTGCAGAAAACGCTAGATCGGTTGGGCTCGATTTCCTGGCTGTTACAGATCATAACACAACCACGCAATGGCAGTACTTTGGCCAACAAAGTACCCCAGATCTAGTCTTTGTCCCAGGTATGGAACTGACCACCTACCGTGGGCATGCCAATGTCTTTGGTCTTTCGGAGTGGATTGATTTTCGGATAGGCGGAATTGAAGACTTGCCAACGTTTCTTGAGGAAGTGAAACGCCAAAATGCGATCTTTTCAGTCAACCATGACAAGGAACCTCTTGTTTGGGACTATGACTATCCCGAAATGGATTGCATGGAGGTCTACCACGGACACTGGCTTACCAGTAATGATGGTGTCTTGAAAACGTATGATCGACTGCTCGCGGAAGGCCGTCAAATTTCACTGATCGGTGGTAGTGATCTGCATCAGCCTGAAGGATTGAGATCGCCAGGGCCCTTTGGTCTAGGCAAGCCCACAACAGTCATTTGGGCTCCCTATCTAGATGCTGGTTCTGTTGTGGGCGCTCTGAAAAATGGATTTGGGTATGTAACAGAATCCCCAATTGGGCCTCATCTGGCCTTCACCGTAAATGATCAACCCATGGGAAGCCACATTAAACGCTCTGAGTTAGGCTCCAATGATCTCGAGGTGAATTTTGAAGTAAGAGGTGCTGAGGGTGATCAACTACGTTTTGTGACAGATGATGGTTGTGTTCAGTCATACAGAATTCCTTCAGATGATTGGCAGGATAGCATGACAATTTCAGTTCACGGTAAATTTCTTCGTGCAGAAATCGAAGCTAAAAATAGCCGTAAACGACTGATCAATGAACTAGTGGACTGGTACAAAGAGCGTCCTATTTACAACCGATCTCAACAATCCTTGGAAGATCCTCCGAGAATCCTCAGAACGCTGAGCAATCCAGTTTTTTTCAAAGATTTTTGAACGAAGTTTAAAATCAAATTGATTCCTTTGGAACCAAAGAAACCCAGTTGAAACAGCTTTTGGATTAACATCTTTAAGAAAAACAGGTCAGATTCATGAAATTGAAAAGGGCATTTACTGAAGAAATCAACCTTCAATACTTGTTGGATCTTCCAGAGAACTATTCCTCAGAGAAAAATTGGCCTCTCGTGATATTTCTGCATGGTTACGGAGAGCGTGGAGACAATCTTGAGCTCGTTCGAAAGCATGGCCTGCCTAAATTAGCAGGGGAAGGTCAGCAATTCTCTTTTGTTTTGGCAAGCCCACAATGTCCTGCAGAGTTCCATTGGCGCAGCAGTTTCATCATTTCCCTGGTTGAAGAACTTCTGGAGAACTACTCAATTGATCCGAATAGAGTCTACTTAACAGGGCTGAGTATGGGAGGATATGGGACTTGGCAGGCGGCCTTGGAATATCCAGAGAAGTTCGCTGCAATAGTACCTATCTGCGGAGGAGGATCGCACATAGATTTGCCGTTTGTGGAGCGTTTGAGAAACCTGCCGATATGGGCCTTTCATGACAGCGGGGATGATGTAGTTCCTTACCAGGAATCAGTTCGGATGGTGGAAAAAGTCAACGCTTCAGGCGGTAATGTGAAACTGACGACTTTTCACGAAAAATCTCACGATTCTTGGACCGCCGCCTATTCCAATCCAGAACTTTACGACTGGATGCTGGGTAAGGCTCGAAACCACTAGGCTACTCGATATCCGTAGTACCAAACAGTCGGCACAGTTCCGACATTACGGAGAGTATGGATAGCCTGTGCAGGGATAAAAATTTCTTCTCCAACCATTGGTCTGTGCATTTGCCCTTCGACCTCAATTTCTATCTGCCCCTCTGCCAAAATCACTAATTCGTCGGTTGAATGTGAAAAGTCCTGCCAGACTCTTCCCAGTGGATCTCTAAAGATCCCGAAGCTGAAACCTCGGGATTCCCATTGCTGACGTATTTTCTTTGCGTCCATTTGAACTGCTTCAATTAGTTTTAGATGATTTGAAGTGACCTTCCAAAAGCAAGTAGTCCGTACACTCAAAAAGAAATTCCAGCCAGAGTTGCCTCCATTTTGTCTTGGAAAGATGAGAAAAAACTCTGAGATTTTGTTTCCAGTGAACTCAGACTTTTCATCTGAAGCCAACGCGACTATCTTTGCCTCCAGGTTTCATAATGCTCTAGATCCAAACACTATTGAGGAAGAACCCCTTTATGACATCTGTGAAAGCCGCTGATGGGACAACAGTCCAAAAAATTACCATTTCCAATGGTCCCGCGAGAGCTCAATTGATTAGTTATGGAGCTACCTTGACGGATTTCCGACTGGATAGGATGCCCTATTCTTTGGCCTTGGGTAGTCCTGATCCAGAGAGTTATTTCGGGAAAATGCGATACTTTGGGGCTATTGTGGGACCGATTGCGAATCGAATTGCTCAGGGTAAGGCTCTCCTTGATGGTCAAAGTTTGCAGCTGGCAGTCAATGAAAACGGGAATGCCTTACATGGGGGACTGGAGGGGATCTCCCAAAAAAATTGGCAGGTTGAGGAGTTGCAATCGGATCGGGTCACCTTTTCGGTAAAAACCTCGGATGGAGAGAGTGGGATGCCTGGACCGCTTGAAATCAAGGTGAGCTTTTCGATCCAGAATGACGGTGCCCTCAAAATTGAGGTTGTAGCGGAGAGTGAAAAACCAACTTTCTGTAATCCCGCTTTTCATGGGTATTGGTGTCTGAATGACAAGGGCTTATCAGGTCACAAGCTGACGATCCAGGCAGATCACTTCCTGCCAACAAATGAAGCCCTGATTCCAACAGGAGAGATTCAGCCGGTCGCTGATACTCCCTATGATCTCAGGCAACCAATGGCTTTACCCGCGGAAATCAGCCTAGATACCAACTTCTGTTTGAATGCGAGTGGACTGCGGGAGGTAGCCAGATTGGAAACAGACGAGCTCGCAATGATTGTTGAAACAGACGCCCCAGGATTGCAGGTTTATGACGCCGCTCGGCTGGATACATCCCCAGTTCTTGGTCATTCTGAGAAGCCTTATGGTGGGCATGCTGGCATTGCGATAGAACCACAATTCTGGCCAGATGCTCCAAATCAGCCAAATTTTCCATCCATTACTTTGCGTCCGGGGGAGCGTTTTAGTCAGACCTCGTTCTTCCGCTTCATCCGGAAATAAATCGAAGGGTTAGGAAATCAAGCACTAGCTTCTGGAATTTTCGCAAAGCGAAGGTCTGTCACTTCTTCCACAAGAACAGGGAGTCCTTCCTTTGCGGAGCAAATTGCCGCCATTGTGGTTTGCACATCTCGTTTTCCGTCTTCTCCGGTGTAGCTCGGTTTACGGCCATGGATGAGCGCATCGATGAACTCATTGATCTGGTTTTGATGCGCTTTGCTGTAATACGAAACCTCAGACTGCCAGATATCGTCACCACCCTCATCAAACCGAAAAGTTCGAGTTTCTTTATCCTTGCGGTGAAGAACCAGATGTGTGCTCTCCCCCATCCATTGCAGTCCTCGGCCTCCTTCACCCAGCACTTCAATCATTCCCTGGTCACCAATGATGCTCAAACTGAAGCCATACATCGGGTCAAACTTCCCATTGAGTGTTTCAGCTCGCATCCAGACCCCTTGGCAGGCAGGATCGTCGTAGGTCCAGGTGATGATTGGGATGTCCCCTGAGTCCTCTGGACGGTAAACGTGCGTTTCGCCTTCATCGACTTGGTAAGCGGTCTTCATCCAGCTGATATCTGATTTCAGTGCATAGACTTCCTTGATTCTTGACCCCATTAGGTATTCAGCGGTGGCAAAGAAATGAACACAATGATCAAACATCCAAGGGAAGCCCGCACCCCCGGCCTTTTTAGAGTCCATCCGCCATCCACGATGATCATCAGTCACTGGACGGCCGGTCTCCAGTACTCCTAGACGTTCGACCCACGATCCAAATCGTTGACGTATCTGCTGGGGCTTACCGATTTCACCAGCATCAATTAAAGTTCGGGCCTGTTTGAGCGAGGTCATGAAGATGTAGGATTCACCAACCATCAGCGTGACACCCTGGGTGTGAGCGGCCTCACAAACTTCCTGCCCTTCAGTCAACGTCAAACAGAATGGCTTTTCACAGAGAATATTTTTTCCTGCCATGGCCGCCGCCAGTGCCATTGAGGAATGCAAAATCGTGGGAGTGGTGATGTCTACGGTATTGATCTCTGGATCCTGTAGCATCTGCTCATAAGAGGTGTAGGTTTTGGGAATACCATACTTATTGGCGATTTCTTTTAAACGAGCTACGTCAAGATCACAGATAGCCATGACCTCTGCATCTGGATGGGCTGAATAAGCCTTAAGATGACTCTCACAGACCATACCCAGGCCAACGAGCCCTACATTCACTTTTTCAACTTTCATACTTTGACCATGATTCCAGATGTCATTACAGGAACATGGAGGCAATTGCATCCATGGATCGGTTCTTATACTATCGGTTTTTCGAATAATCGACACGTTCTGGCAAAAGGATACTCAAATGTCTGAAATTTCAAAGGGACTCGCTAACGGGTTGACCAATTATGGGGATCCAGAGTTTGCTAAATATCTGCGACGCTCGTTTGCGAAATCCATGGGCTACACCAATGAATCCCTGGATAAGCCGATTGTTGGCATCTGTTACACTGAAAGTGGTTTCAACAACTGCCACCGGCATTTCCCTGAGATGCTTGAAGCGGTAAAAAGAGGGGTGCTGGTGTCAGGCGCTTTGCCGATGCCATTTCCGATGATTTCGCTGGGGGAGGTTTTCTTGAGTCCAACCTCGATGGTCTACCGCAATCTGATGGCGATGGCCGTGGAGGAGATGATCCGAGCCCAGCCAATGGATGCCGTTGTCTTGATGGGAGGATGTGACAAAACAGTACCAGCCTTGTTGATGGGAGCAGTCTCAGCTGGAAAACCTGCCGTGATGTTGGTAGCTGGGCCAATGATGACAGGTCGCTACAAGGGAGAGCGGCTGGGTGCCTGTACGGATTGCCGACGCTTTTGGGCTCAATATCGTGCAGGGACCGTCTCTCAGCAGGAAATCGATCAGATTGAGGGAAATCTTGCGGTTACTTCAGGGACTTGTGCGGTGATGGGTACAGCCTCCAGTATGGCAGTGATCGCAGAAACACTGGGTGTGATGCTCCCAAATACGGCATCGATTCCTGCTGTTCACGCAGACAGATTGAGAGCTTCTGAACAAACTGGGGCCTTGGCTGCTAAAATGGCCATTCAAGGGGGTCCCAAGCTGGATCAACTGATCACTGAGGAATCGGTGGAAAATGCGCTCCGGGTCTTGCTGGGTGTTTCAGGTTCGACCAATGCCATGATTCACCTCACCGCAATTGCTGGAAGAGCAGGAGTGGAGGTTGACCTGAAGCGATTCAATGAACTCTCAGATGAAACCCCGGTGTTGGTGGACCTCAAGCCTGTGGGGACTGGCTACATGGAAGATTTTCATGCAGCTGGAGGCTTGGATGGAGTTTTACGTGCGCTGGCTTCACAATTGAACCTCCAAACGCTTGATGTGACAGGGCAAAGCTTGGAGCAGCGACTCAAACAGGAACAGGCTGAAACGACGGATCTAAGCGTGATTCGGAATAATCAGAATCCAGTAGATGCCAAAGGGGGCTTGATTGCTCTGCATGGGACCTTGGCACCCGAAGGCGCAATTCTGAAACGTGCTGCGGCCACTTCTTCTTTATTGGAACATGAGGGTAGAGCGGTTGTTTTTTCTTCTCTGGAAGACCTCGCAGCCCGAATCGATTCTCCCGATCTGGATGTGAATGCGGACGATATTCTGGTTTTACAAAATGCTGGACCTCGCAGTCCGTCTGGGATGCCTGAGGCGGGTTATTTGCCGATTCCCAAGAAGTTGGCAAAAGTGGGGGTCAAAGACATGGTTCGTATCTCAGATGCACGCATGTCGGGAACTGCATTTGGCACGATTGTGTTGCATGTCACTCCGGAAGCAGACCTTGGTGGTCCACTGGCGCTTGTCCAAAATGGAGATAGTATCCGTCTCTCGGCTGCGGCCAAAACGATTGATCTTCTGGTCACTCCTGAAGAATTAGAGCGCAGGCGTTCCGCTCTGCTCCCCTCATCGACACTACCCTCACGTGGATATCGAAAGCTCTATCACGATACGATCCTACCAGCTCCTCGAGGATGTGACTTTGATTTCCTGGTGCCAAAGTGAAAATCTTAGGTACAAACATTAATCAACTCAAATAATGAAATTGCATTGATTAGAATGCATTTGAAGCTTTGAAATTTATGATCAAGCGCCCTAGGAAATCAGATTTATAACTGGGATATGGAAGATAAAGTAATCAGGATTGCTACAATTTACTGCTACTGGCTGATGAGCCTCTACGGTGTTTCAATCGTGATGATTGGGACTCTGGTTCCCGAACTCCTGCAATACTTTGAGGTGTCCCTCAGTGACATTGGATTTTTGATGACGATTCAATGTTTTGGAGGGATTTTAGCTTTGTTTTTGGGGAGTCGTTTTGCTGAGAAAGTGAAAAAGTCATTGATCATTCCCATCGCCTTTGGATCCCTAGGGTTGGGCCTTTTGGTTGTCGGGTATTCAGCATCATTCCTAGTATTACAGACCGCTTTCTTTCTAACGGGATTCTTTATTCGCATCACAGATATTTTTTTGAATGCTTTTGTGGGTCAAATACACCAGGAAAACAGTGGAATCTATTTGAATCGTCTACATATGTTTTTCAGTATTGGTGCGTTTACAGGTCCATTCTATTCTGGAATGCTGATCAAACTAGATTTTCATTGGCAGCAAATCTATTCAATCATTGGAATTCTTTTCGTTGTATCTGCATTGCTAGGATGCTGGTTCATTTTGCCCATTGGGAAGATGCATAAGATACAGTCGCCAATGAACAGAGCTCCCGTAAATTTCTTAGAAATAATCCAAGATCCCAAGATTTGGATTCTTGGTGCTACTCTCTTGTTCTACTCCTTCCATCAGCTATCCGTCACAGTTTGGCTGCCTTACTACATGGAGGACTCGTTAGGAGCCTCAAAGGAGATGGCGAATCTTGCTATCTCCCTATTCTGGTTTGGCATCATCCTAGGGAGGTTTTTCGTTTCCATCATCGTGAAAAACCAGGACCCAGCGAGACTGCTTTCTTTTGGAGCTTTTGTAGGTGCGTTTTTGTTAGTGGTTGGTATTTATTCTAGAGACATATATTTAACTACAAGTGCCTATTTCATAGTTGGTTTGTTGACAGGTGCTGTGATCCCGTTGGCATTTACAATCTGCTATAAAATTTTTCCAGAAGTGATCGCCTTGGCAACTACCTTTTTGTCAATTTTCCTCCTCTCTGGACAAATGGTCGGACCCTGGCTATTGGGTGTCAGCGCAGAGATGTTCTCAATCAACAATGCTATCTTCTTAACAGTGATTACGTTGTTTGGCTGTACGGTTGTCTGGAAGTTGGTGAGCCCTCCAATTGCTAGTATCCCCACTAAGCCTGCCTTAAGATAAAGAACTTGAGGCACTGTGCATGTGATTTGGAAAACCTTCCTTGAATATTCTCATCTCAGCCAATTTCTTAGCTAGATCATTAAGTTCCTGATTCTACCTTTTAAAACTCACCTTACTGACCTGTATAAAAGGATTACTTCCAACGCTAGCTCACCTCAACTCATGGCTCTCTCTGCATGGGAATCAAGTTGGTATGAATTTTTCAGCAGTATTAGATGATGATGGTGTTTTACTGAGAGAGTACACACTGATTTTGTTGATGATTCATAATTTCAGGAGGGAATATGAGCCCAAATAATGATGGAAGAAATGTTTTTTTATGGATGGTCTTTATGGGATTTATCTTTGTCTCATTGGTTGTCCTAGAACGAGTGATGGAGGTTCCCCAAATTTGATGAGGATAGGGGTTGGAATGGCTATCTTGCAAAGCTTCGAGCATTAAGTTGATCTACAAAGCTTGACTTTCCTGAGAAAGTACACGCTTTCTTGATCGCTGATCTTTGCCATTCTCAAGACCCATTACTAAGCTTTGGGGACCCCAATATGAACGACGGTAGAAATTTTTTTCTTTGGCTGATTTTTATGGTCCTCATTTTTACCGCACTTGGTCTACTCGAAACCTTTCTTGAAGTTCCGGATATTGGATATCGAGTTGTGCAAGGAGACATGATTTCCTGACAATAGAAGCTTTCATCAAAAAGCGCTCATGAATCTTTCGCCAGGTCCGCTAGTCAATTTGTTTCATAAATTCTAGGAACTCAACATGAAGAAAAACTCAGTCGTCAAAATAATGGTTCTTGGAACAGGTCTTTGCCTTTTGGCTATGCCTGTTTTGGGATTTAAAGAGGAAGATCTGGAAAAATTACGGCGGACCAATGAATGTATTCGTTGTGATTTGAGTGGTGCTGATTTGAGATCTGCGAAGCTGAGTCGGGCTAATCTAAGATCATCGAATCTTTCAGGGGCGAATTTGCGAGGAGCTGCCCTAAATGAGGTGAATTTAAGCTTGGCAAATCTGAGTGAAGCAGAGTTGGTTGGCTCAAATCTAAGGCGATCTAACCTTCATAAAGCAAATTTAAGTGCATCTGATTTGAGCGCTGCGGACTTGTCTGCGGCAGATTTCCGTGAAGTTGATCTTAGAGGAGCAAATCTACGTGGATCAGATTCACGAGCAACTGATTTTTGGAAGGCGAATTTCAAGGAGGCGAACATACGAAGCGCCGACATGCGTGAAGCAAATCTTTTTGGAACGGATTTTAATCTGGCCGACATTCGTGGGGCAAATCTCAACTACGCGGATTTAGAAAATGCGAACTTGGCTGGTGCGGATATGAGAGAAGTGCGAATGCTGGATGCTAGATTTTGTAATACCAAAATGCCGAACCAAGAGATGAATCATTCCGGGTGTTGAATTAATCCCTTTCAATGGTGAAGTAACAGGTCTGTTGCCACTTCATGATTCAGGATTTCAAATCAATTAATTTGTACCCTTGGCATCAGGCTGTTTACAGAAAAAACCATCCCCAGTTCGTCCCCCAGTTGAATTGATCAATTTCCCTATCTTAATCTTGAATCCTTACTTGTCAAAGCCAGCAGATGACAGGTATTCTTGTTTCCTGCTACTACAAAACTTCGGCTTGGTAGGTTCAAAGACAAACAGGAAAATAACACAGGTCCCTTGGCAAAGCTTTACTTCTATTACTCCGCAATGAACGCAGGCAAAACCACCACTTTGCTGCAATCCAGTCACAACTATGTTGAAAGGGAGATGAACACCCTTCTGCTGAAACCAAAAATTGATGACAGAGAAGGAGAAAAAATCATTCGCTCACGGATTGGACTCGAGGCGGAATCCCATGAATTTGAAAAAAATGACAACTTGTTTCAGGAAATATCCCACCAGCATAAGGATCAACAACTCCACTGTGTGCTGGTGGATGAAGCACAGTTCCTCAGTCGGGATCAGGTAAAGGAATTGGGAGAAGTGGTGGATCGATTGAAGATCCCTGTCCTGTGTTATGGATTACGCACAGATTTTCTTGGCGAATTGTTTGAAGGAAGCAAGTGTTTGCTGGCCTGGGCCGATGAACTTAGAGAAATCAAGACCGTTTGCTACTGTGGCAAAAAGGCTATCATGACGGTTCGACTGAATGAGGAGGGCAAGCCTGTCCAAGCTGGTGAACAGATCCATATTGGTGGCAATGAAAGCTATGTTTCCATGTGCCGTCGCCATTTTAAATCTAGCTTAGGCTTCAGTGTAGACTGAGGGGGAAAATGTCTGCCAGAATACTCTCGATTTCCACTGGGAGGGTTGCGCCTCTTGCCCTCCCAAATCCGCACAAGGGATCCCAGAAGACAACAAGGTCTGCGATTGTAAAGAGTCCGGCTTCCAATCTGCAGAACCCACAGTCAATCGTATGTCAAACGATGGGGCTAGAAGGAGATCAGCAAGCGAACCATTCAGTACACGGAGGTAGGGATAAGGCCGTTTATTGCTATCCTGCAGAACACTATCCTTTTTGGAAAGGTGCCCTCAAGACCACGGAGGATAAGCTGGCGCGACTGGATCAACATGGGGCTTTTGGAGAGAATCTGACTATCGAGAGGCTGACCGAAGAGCAGGTCTACATGGGGGATGTCTGGCAGATTGAAGAGGTGCTGCTCGAAATCAAGGCGCCGCGGGAACCCTGTTTTAAGTTCAACGCGCTCATGGGTGATCGGTTGGCAGGTAAGAAGATGTTTGCTGAGGGTCTGAGCGGTTGGTATCTCTCGGTGCTTTGCCCGGGTGTTTTAAGAGCAGGTGATCAGATTAAAGTGATCTCAGGCCCTAGAGAAAAGTCGATTGCGGAAGTTTTCAAAGACTTGGGACGCAAAACGGTTTGAAATTATCTACTGATTCTTTCCGATTTTGTCATCTTTGGTCAGCATTGAGTTTGAAAATGCTTAGGTCCAGTCAGCTTCAATAACCAACTCATCGTTGTTTCTTCCACCAATCATAATAGGGCAGCAGTTCTTTTAAAAGAACCGTCTTGTCGGCATCTAGTATCACCTCGGCCGCCAGATTGCTCTCGTCAGTTTCCCGCATCAGTTGTCGACAATTCCCACACGGTGAAATCACAAAAGTCTTTCCTCGCTCATCCCTCCAAGTAGCAACAATTTTCTTTATTCGATATTCACCTCCTGTGATCATTGCAGCAATTGCGGCAGTCTCTGCGCAGAAGGTATTTGATCCAGAAGCAGCACACACACCACGATATATCTGATTCTGCTGAGAAAGTAGAACACAGCCGACATCTGCAAAAAGACTGTCTTTGATTCTTCTTGGCTTAATAAGTGATGCTGCTCTTTTGATTAGAATGCTATTTGAAAACTCATTCATTACATTGATTTCTAATTTCTAATTTTGCTTAAAAATTCCTTAAAATTAAATTTTCCATTTCCTCAATCAGCAAAATAAACTCTTTACTAGAAAGGTTAATCATAAATTTAACCTGACAAATTACTCAAGTTCTGGAGCCAGTTTAAAGAATGTCAATACCCGCATTAGCTAAAGCTATCTTAATTGAATGCTGAATTGATTTATTTGGGTAGGGCATTGGTTTGCGAGGATAGGAATTAGGACAACCCTGCAGCCTTTGAATATATTTTACACAAGCTGGAAGTAGATCGTGTTCAGTGGCGTTCCAGACTCGAAGCAATTGATTGTGCAATACTAGAGCTTCTTGGTGTTCTGCATTTTTGGACGCATTCCATAATTTTACGCAATGGTGGGGACATGCTGCCAATAAAGCTGCAATCGCTCCTTTGGCACCCAACTGAAAAGATGGGTAAAGTAGTGCATCAACTGCGGTGAATATTAGGTCTTCTGCCTGACTTTGTGCCAATAAGTCCGCTAAAAGTTTCATGTCTCCGGCACTTTGTTTCACCCCAATAACATTTGGTACTTCACGTAAAATTCTGCAGAGTAAACTCGGGGATAAATAAGTCCAAGGCACTACATTATAAATAATGATGGGGAGTTCCGTTCTTTCTGCCAATTCTTGAAAATGACTGACCATTGAGTCATCATCTGGTCGAAAAAGATAGTGTACTGGTGTAACCTGCAATGCATCTGCACCGATAGATTTTGCCAGATTGCCACGTTGAATCGCTTCTTGAGTGCTATTGACAATAATCCCTGCAATGATTGGCAAATCAGCCCCAGCCTCCTTGAGTGCTCTCTCTACTAATTTTACAAATTCTTCACGATCAAGGGTATGCCCTTCACCTGTGCTCCCTCCAACAGCAAGACCATGGCAGCCAGCTTCTCTAAGCCATTTAAATTGTTCTGCACAAGCGACTAAATCTATTTTACCTGAAGCATCAAATGCTGTTGTTGAAGGTGCAATGATTCCTTCTAATTTTTTCATGGTTATCTCCATCTGAAATTCATTAAGATGAAATCAACTATAATTTGAAAAAATAACTTGTAGAGTCAAGTTTGCAAGAAATATAAATTTTATTGTAATGTTCTAAATTTAAAGAAAAATCAAAAAATTAATTCACAAAAAAAAGAAATAGAATCAGATAGAATTGAATAACAAATTTATTTTGGACTTAAAATGCAAGAAACAACAGTACATTTGATCGGTAGTGCTCACATTGATCCAGTTTGGTATTGGTCTCGCCAGGCTGGAATGATTGAGGTACTATCAACATGTCGCACCGCCATTGAAATGTTGCATAACTATGACGAGTTTGTCTTTAGTTTAGGTGATGTTTGGGTTTACGAAATACTTGAAAAATATTGCTCTGAAGACCTAGACATAATAAAGGAGCATATATCCAATAAAAGATGGCATGTGCCTGGTGGCTGGTATATTCAACCAGATTGTAATCTTATTAGTGAATCATCTTTTAAGAAGCATATAGAGTTTGGGAAGGCGTGTTTCAGCAGAAAATTTGCAGCTGAGGTTAATGTTGGATTCAATGTTGATAGTTTTGGTCATTGTGCAGCAATTCCAGATATTTTATTGGAAGCTGGCTATGATAGTTATGTAATGATGCGACCAATGCAGCATGAGATGTCACTACCTGGACCTTTATTTAATTGGGAGGGTAACGGAGGAGGAGAGATAATGACATGGAGAATCCCAAGAAGTTATAATGCTGAATCACCAGATGTCCTGCAACAAAATATATTGAGTGCTTTAGAGGCTGCTAACGTTGAGATTCCTCACTTGATGGTCTTTTACGGAATTGGAAATCATGGTGGAGGACCCACACGGAATCTCATCGAATGGATTTTGGAAAATCAAGACTTTGGGAAGGGTATAAAGCTGAAGTTTTCAAGTCCCAGACAATTTTTTGATGCTGTGAAGCCTTGGAAGATGCATCTACCACGTGTGCGAGGTGAATTACAGATGCATGCGATAGGTTGCTATTCAGTAGTTGGAGAAATCAAGAGAAAGCTCCAAGATGCGGAGTTGGCTATTTTGGAAGCGCAAACAGCTGAGAGTCTTTTGGGTGAAATCAATAATTCTGCCGTTTTAAATAATCGCTTTGAAAAGAGTTGGAAACGCATTTTGTTCAATCAGTTCCATGATATCCTTGGAGGTACCTCAGTCCGAGAAGCTTGCGAAGAAACAATCAACGAACTCTCAGGTGTAATTGTAGACGGAGAAGAAGCTATCTCGACAATTTGTCTACAAAATCTTGTAGATTTAGAACCCCACCCACTGCAACGTTTAAAAGTTTTTCGATTTGGAAACTATGATTATAACTCACTAGTTTATCATGAGCCTTGGTTGCACCCCAAAGGGTTTGATCAATGTTTTGAAGGAACCCTTCTTGATGCATTTGATTCATCTATTGATTATCAACTAGTTCAACAGTCAGCAATTAAGGGTTCACCAAGGGCTTTAATTTTTGAAACATCAATCAAAACTGGTCAACATCTGGAGTTTTACTTAGACCATAATCGTGAACCAAAAGCCGTAAGTACTGATCTGCACTGTAAAAAAAGAGAGATTTCTAATTCAATTTTAAAGTCTAATGTTGGGACAAGAGGTAATTTATTTAATCTGAATAGAAAAGCCTCAGAAGATGAAAATTCTGAATGGGTTCAAATGCATGTTCTTGCAGATGAGTCTGATACTTGGAGTCATGGAAAAAGCTCTTTTGATAGTTCTCCAGAAGGTGTTTTTGAAATTCAAAAAATTAAAACTGAAGAAGCAGGGCCATTGCGATCAATTGTTCGTCTTGATACCCGATATGCGAGTAGCCGCAGTAGTGTAAGGCAGATATTCTATCGAGAAAAGCCTTACGTGGACTTCCTAGTTGACTTGTACAATCTAGAGCAATTCAAACTAATTAAACTAATCATTCCAGTACCAAAGAGCCAATTTAGATATGACAGAATCGCAAGAGGTTACTTAGAAAGACCTCAAAACCAATTAGAATTTCCATTTATGAAATGGTCTTGGTTTCCAAATTCTCAAAAGACTTCATTCACTAATGGGATGGGGATAATCTCACCAAACTGTTTCAGTTGTTCGGGTGTAGATGGTTTTTTTAATTTAACCTTATTGAGATCTCCAACATTTGCGTGGCATGATCCTGCACAAATTAGTGATATCAATCGTTTTTATAATACTGATCAAGGTTTTAGTAGTTATCAAATTAGAATTTGTTTTGATGTGAAAATAGATGAGATGGATCAGTACACTGATGAAATACTTTTCAAACCGCGTTGTTTTGACTGGACCAAAGGAATGACTACATTTTTCAAAGTAGAGTAGTAAATTAAATATTAAAATCTTTGAAAAAAGATAAACTTTTGATCGATAATTTAAAAATTACAATCCTTTTTATTCTCATTTTGTGCCAATTTAATTGGAGAACATTAAATAATAATCATCTTTAATTAATTATGAAACTAAATCGTACAGTAATCGATAATAAATATTTTTATGGTCATCGTACGACACACCATATTCTTTGAGAAATAACTCTTCCCAGCCGTTTCCTAGGTTCCAATTAAGGCTCCAGGTTGCCACTGCCAAATCCCACCAAACGTCCGCCACACCAAGTTCACCTAAGTCGACGAAACCTTTCAGCCGATTGTTATCAAAAAGGATATTTGGAACACAGTAGTCTCCATGACAGACGACCTCCTTGGTTGAAGAAGGTTGTTGTTCCTGCAAGAAGCTCAGAGCTTCGTCTAGGCTGAGATGTTGAAACTCAGGATGAAAATGCTTTTCGGGTTGAATTAATCCCAGTTGAGCTCGTTTGGAGACATGCTCCAGCGAAGTCTCGAGCCGGAAATCAAAGGGACAGTTGGAGACGGGGGCGTGATCGTGAAAATAGAGTAAGGCCTTCCCCAGAAGGGAAGCCAACAGCTCTGGGTTAGCTTTTAGATCGGGTTCTGTTCCGTTTGTTCCCCTTAATTCCTTCACTCAGTAACCACGCTGGATCAGCATCCAGATCAAAATCTATGATCATGGGAACTGGTAAAAAAGCTTTAGCCCATTGCAGACATTCCAATTCATCTGCAGTCCAAGGATAGGCATCCCTTTGAACCATTTTCAGATATCTCGTCGCACCGTTAGGGTTGCTTAGACGATAAGTGCAAGCATGATCAAAAGGAGCCCAAGCTACCGTAGTGGTCCAATTTGATATAGAGTTTTCTAAGCTCTTTGGGATAGGAAAAGATGGGCTGAATGTGGATTGGTGTTGCATTGCGTCATGAAGAGATCAATATAATGTTTTGTTGCAAAATTTCATATTTGCGTAGCTCTAAGATTTTTCGGAAGCCTCCTCTCCAATGAGTACCCCCCCCGATAATTCCAACAGACCTTCCTTGAGCGTTTTTTCAGTGGCTAAATGGAAATGAAGATAGAATTAGTGCTGGATTCCAGCCAGCATGAGATGGATCGGAATAACCGAATGCTGCTCCTAGTCAATGCAGGCCTCTTTATAGTCATCGGCTCCATCATCAGTCGCTTGCATGTGCTGCAGGCCTGGATGGGGGTTAACTACGAAGAGTTTGCTTGGGTCCTGTTCTGTTTCAGCTGTGGTTCCATTTTGAGTAACCTAATCGTCGGCCGTCTGATTCCATTGTTTGGAGTGAAGAGGATGCTGATGCTCACAATGATTTGCATCATCGTTGCCCTGATAAGTTTTTTGGAAAAACCAGCTTACACTACCTTGCTTGGCCTTTGGATGCTGCTTAGTTTTGGCTTTGGAGGTAGCATGGTCGTAGTGATGTCCCAGGCAGGCATCGTTCAAGCCCAGCAAGGCAAATCCTGGATGTCATTCTTTCAGGGGGTTAGTGGGATCGGGGTGATCGGAGGAATGGGAGTCGGCTTGCTCTCCAATTCCATGTTGTTCCCAATTGACAGCCATTTCCCTCTCGTGGGGTTGGCAATGCTCACACTCTTTGTGATCACGATCTTCGGATACATTCCCTATGAAACGGAGCAGGACCAAGAGGGAGCCAAGTTTAAGTTATCCACTCCTTTGATTTTACTCGCCTGCACCAACTTCGCTGTAATTCTGGCGATCAGCCAATTTCTCTCCTGGTCGGGTGTAATGCTTCGGGATGAATTTCAGTTTTCTGATGATCTGGCAACTCTTGGTTCTTTTGGCTTTATCCTCACAGAAACAGGGATCCGCTTCTACGGAGATATCTTGAGCAAACGTTTCGGGAAGATCCCTTTGCTGATTAATACTGGCTTGCTCACCTGTCTCTTTCTGTTTTCCATTTACCTAATTCAGCATCCAGTCTGGGCCTTGATCGGTTTTGTCTGTGTCGGCCTGGCGTCTGGCACCATCCAGCCAATTGTTTTTGGGCTTTCTGCAGAACAAAAAGGCAGCATGGCTCGAAACATGGCCTTTATCCTCTTGTTCCAGTCAATCGCTTTTTTGGCTGGTCCAATGATCACAGGCTCGATTGCTCAGAATGTGGGCCTCTTTGAAATCTATCTGTTCTGTAGTTGTGTTAGCGCATTGATTGTGCTGCTTGGGTTTTCCTTAGGTCGATTCCAAAAGGTTCAAATCCCTAAGCCGTAAATGACTTACGATTGTGTGAATTAAGGGCTGCTAATCGGCTGAGGAATCTTAATGACGATCATCAGTAAAGTGGCAACCAACAGGATTCCTGCCAATCTCATAAAGGCCCAAGGAATAGAATACTCTGCAACCAAAGCAATACCCCACATTCCAGAGGCTACATACAGTCGAGAACCAAGATTCATGATCGACAAAACCGTTGCATGCCGATGCACAGGAAAGATTTTTAAAGTTTGATTAGTCAGCAATACTTGCTTCACCCCTACCACGGAACGGATCCACAGAAAAAAGAATGCCACCATCCAGGCGTTGACACTCCAACTAAGCAGAACATAGCCAACTCCCAGAAACAGGAAGGTGCCCGCCAGAATTCGAGCAACTCCGAAGCGATTTTGTAACACATGAACCTGCTTTAGGACCAGCCCTTCGATGGCCATTCCAGTGGCTGTCAAGAGGCCAAGTAAGGCTACTTCACCTCCCCGCTCTTAAAAAAAGGGCTGAATCATGATCAGCAGCGAGTCTGCAAAAGGCTGCGTTGCACAAAATAGCAAGATCATCACAATTAGAGTTCCTGAGAGTGATGAGATTTCAGAGAATCCAATTCGATCAAGCCAAGTAAAGTTTGAAGCTCTCTTGTGAGTTTCCTCACCCTCCTCCAATTGAATGCTCTCCCAAGGTAAGGAGAACATTCCTAGTAGCGCCAGACCTACACAGAAGATGGTCAAGGCAATCAGGATATAAAAACTTTCAGGCCCCCAGATTCCCACGATTAGTGACCCTCCAAGAAAGGCAATGAAATTTGCTGTGGATTTGGCAAAACCAAAATAGCCAAGTGCTTCACTGTAGCGTTCAGACTTTTTTTGTCGGTCTAGCAATTCATGGAGATAGGCTTCGAGACAGCCCGAATGTAATGCACAGTGAATCCCACCGATGAAGGAAGCCAAAGCGAAGTGAAAAAACTGGGTGCCTTGGAGGAAAATGATTTCTCCAAGCAATTGTAGCAGCAGACCGATGACCAGTATCTTTTTCTTGGAAAGATGGTCCGCCAACAGTCCAACAGGAATTTCAAACAAGAGGTTGCTGAGTAGCAGCAGAATCGAAAGTTCAGAAATCTGAACGAGGTTGAGTCCCTTGTCTTGAAGATAAAGAACGTAGAACGGCAGATAGAAGTAGAGATTACTGAAAAGCAGGAGCAAGGCTTGACGGGCTGGGGCAGAGAAACCAAAGGGTAGAAGATATTGATGGATTTGACTTAGGATTCGGATTTCACCCATAAAATCACGTAATCCCCATGTGAAATGTAACTGAACCAGTCAACTGTGCAGATCAAAGAGCGAGAGTCATCCTTTAATCTGATTTGGAAGGTTGCAATCGTGTTGTCTCCTTCTGCTTTGACCACAGTTTGTTCCACTGTTCCGATGGGCTTAATATAGCTAACAAAGGTTTGAACTGCACCATCAACGATCGGCTGCTCAATGCCCTTTTTCATCCAGTAGGTGAACGGCTAGGACAAAAAGAAAAAGGCCCAGGAAGGAGATGCGGGTGACAGACACTTGATGTAGGTGCAGTGTAGGAGAGATTAAGAATTAGTCTCGTTTGAAGTTCAATTCCAGGCGAACTCCGTTAGGGTCATGGATGAAGATCTGGCGAACAGGTGAGCTGGGTACATCCATTAGTTTGAAGGTAACAGACTTTTGTTCCAATCTCGCTTTCATTTCGTCGTAACCTTCGGCAATCCAAGCAACATGATCAATTGCGCCCGTCGGACCAGGTTTCGAATCAGTTTCTACAAGATGGATTACCGGATGGCCCCCTGCGTAAAGCCAGGCTCCCGGAAAATCAAAAGGGGGACGATCGCCATTCTCAAATCCTAGGACATCCTCATAAAAATGAATGGTTTCCTCAAGTGCTGAGGTTTCTATATTCACATGGTCCAGTCCAGAGATCATTCCAACTCCATTATGAAAAGGGTTTTATCGAATTAGTACTTGGTGGCTGTTGACCAATTCACCAGGGCTGTAATCCCAGTAGTCGCTTGCCAAGTTCTGTCAGTTCTGCTTTGGGGCCAAAGTCAGACTCCTTTCGGGAACCAGCCGTACCACTAATTTTGTTCCCTGATTTTTCAGGTCGGGTTTGGTTGGCAAAGGATTCAAGGCGGATTTCTAATAGCTCAGTGTGCTCAGGCTCTGCTGGACACATCGAGAGATACTGGGCAAACCTTGGAGCTGTGGAGCGATTGGGACTGGTTCCGTGAGCCATTCGAGTATCCCAGATCACAAGGTCGCCAGCTTTGCTTGGAACATTGATCACTTCGAAATCAATTTTTTCCTCCAACATTCTTGAACGTCCTTTCGGCTGTTCTTCCAACCAACTTTCCAACTGCTTGAAAAGATCCGGAATGATCTGGAGTCCTCCCATACCAGTGTCATTGTCATTTAAACTCAACACCCCTTGAATGTTGCGTGTAGCGAGTAATTGATCCAATTCAACATCCCAATGCAGAAAGCCACCAAAATCCCAGCCATTCTGATTGGGAAGATTCACATTCACTCGATCAATCGTAGTCCATAGTTTTTCAGTACCCTAAAGATCGAAAAATACATCATAGACCTTGGGAAACTGACGATTATCCCAGATCGCCTGATGATGGTACAACTCGGTCATCCCTGCAATGCTTTTTGGAGTCGGATCCTCAGCAGATCTGAGCATTATATTGTACCACGAATCTGGGTTGTCCCGCTGAACCCCCAGATAGTCACAGGTCACCTTGATCAATGCCTCGCATTGTTCCTTGGGGATTAAATCCTTGATTACAAGGTAGCCATTGTCTCTCCAGAATCTCCAGTCTTCCCAGTTGAGCACACGAAATTCATGGTCTGACGAATATTCTGGAAAAACACGTGGAGCTTCGTACCGAGTCCCGGCACTATAACGAATTTCGGGTGTCATGCTTGGTTCCTAAAGTCACCCAACGGCAAAGGTCTCTTCCACAGAAATCGGCTTGGGGCCATTCGTGGAAAACAGTTCATCCCCGTTTTTGCGAACTCTCGTACCATGTACTAGTAAACCAGGTCGACCAGCGCTTTGTCCGGCGGTCTGCTTATTTTCAGGATTACGATAACCGACTCTGACCAGCTTTCGGGCTGATTCCGTCACATTGATGTAGGAGCCGTGCACGGTGTTGATATTGAACAACACAACATCTCCTTTTCTGGCTGAGACCGGCACCGTATCTTCCAAAGAGTAATCCTTTGTCGGCAAATGTGGAGTGCAGGGTTTGCCATCAGGAAAGTGAATGATGTGCTCCAGTGGGCCAGATTTGTGAGAACCCTCCAGAAAGCGAATTTCCCCATTATCATGGCAGGTGTCATCCAGGTGGACGAGGGCGTCGATGTAACGAGAGTCTTCATGTTTGTAGAAGGCCCAATCTTGATGCATTGGGAAGGGATGGCCGGCTTGGGGAGGTTTAATGTGCATTGTGCTGTGATGCAATTCTACATCGGGGCCAATCAACTCGGCAATCACAGAGACCAATTTGGGCTTCAACACGGCTTGGAGCCAGTTGCTTGAATAATATTGGAGGTCATGCATCGCAATCAATTTACTACGACTGTCCGTCTCAGCATCCATGTAGGCTTTGCGCCAAGGACCACTCCAACCAGGGGTGTTCTCAGCCCAACTCTCCATCATCCAAACCAGATCTTCTGTCAAATTTTGAACCTCCTGTGCGGAAAAAATTCCTGGTAGATGTAGATACCCCTTTTCCCAAAAAAATTCTGAATGATTCATAACTTTTGGTCGAATGGATTGAATTCAAAAAAAATCATGAGTTCTTGGGACCGATGTTTAATAAAGATCCCTTAACCTACAAAATCACCTCTTTTCCTGTCCGCTGGCTCTCATAAACTGAGTTCAGGATTTTCATCACTTGCAGAGAGTGTTCAGCAGGTACAGGCACCGCTTGATTCCCAACAATTGCCTCTGCAAATTCAAGACATTCCTGGGCGTGGGGTTCAATTCCAGCTGGTCGAGGTTTGAGGATGCTATTGCTGTGCACCTTGGCCTGCACATCAGAAGTGAGTTTCTGACAACTGGGCCAATGCAGTCCGCCTTGCTTACCGTAAAGCCAGACCTGCATATCCTCCATTTCGGTTTCGTGATGCAGCATCCAAGAAACTTCTAGAACCAACACCGCGCCATTTTCAAAACGGATGAAGGCAGCTGCCAGTTCTTCCACATCCATGACGGAGGGGTTATAATCTCCCCACTTGCTGAATGCTCCGGGCTCTTTCGCAAGTTCTGTCCTTGAGATTCCTGTGACTGATTTTGGTTCGGGATTGCCCATGAACCAAAGTGTCAAATCCAGCACATGAACTCCAATGTCAATACACGCCCCACCCCCAGAATGTTGCTTCATCAAGAATCCATCCCGAACAGGCAATGCGTTCCTGCGAAGCATCCAGGAGCGCGCATGGTACACAGGTGCAATGGCCTGTGCCTGAGTTTGGATCATCTTCGAATCATCTCGAAAACGAAAGTGCTGGGCACACATCAATTTCTTGCCACTTTGTTCACGGGCCTCAATCATCTTTTCGATTTCAGAAGCATTTGGCGCCAGTGGCTTTTCACAAAGCACATGCTTTCCAGCATTCAGAGCAGCAACTGTCAGATCACAGTGATAAGAATTGGGGGTGCAAATATCCACCACATCAATCTCTTGATCAGCGATCAATTCGTATGGGTCTTGATAAAGTTTTTCTACCTGGTGCTCTTTGCCCCATTTTTCTAGGGTAGGGTGATGAATATCTGCTGAAGCAACTACGTGAGTATGCGGACTCTGTTTCCAGCCAGGCATGTGTGTGCGGGCGATTCCTCCGACTCCGATCACACCAACTCGTAAATCTTTCATAACATGCTCTTTGCTTAGGAATATGGTTCAACAGAGACCCATTGTCGTGTCTCTGCTGCCTGGTAAATTGCTTCCATCACTGTACTCCGATAAGCTGCCTCTTTCGGAGACACCAAGTTTGCACCATTGCCACTTTGAACCGCATCCAAGAAGAGATCAAAGGCATGGGGTAGGTTTTCTGGAAGATCGGTGTAGGGAGACTGACCATCTGCATTGGGTATTTCATCACCAACTAGGTAGAGTTCATCTTGAGCAACATAGGCATGCGCCTTCGTTCCACTCACTTGAGCTGTCATCGGTTGTGCCAGATCCAACCAGCCTGCAGCAATACTCGCGATCACTCCACTTTTGAAACGTAGAATCGCTTCCCCATTTTCGTCACATCCAGGATATCTGCCCATCGGTTGATTGAGAGTGGCGGTTACTGAGTCTAAATCGCCCATGAACCATAGAAGTAAATCAAGTACGTGAGTACCAAGGTCCCCAAAAGCTCCTACTCCGGATTGCTTCATATCGGTCAGCCACTCCCAACCCTCAAAAATATTTCGTTGCAATCCGGAGTGGCAATTATTCAGGCGAATTCTGCTAATAGCACCAAAGCTTCCGGCATCGATCAATTCCTTGATTTTTCTATATGCCGCTTTACTTCGGTTGAAGTATCCAGTTTGAAAAAGCACTCCAGCATCTTCTAGAACCTTTTGCATTCTTTCAGAATCAGACTTGCCAATTCCAAGCGGTTTTTCAGCGAAACAATGTTTACGTGCTTTGGCCACTTGCTCAATCAATTCCTCATGTCGGTCGGTTTCAGCACAGACGATCACTGCCTCCAATCCCTCAATTTTCAGCAGTTCTTGAACGCCTGAGATGACATGGCAACCCAACTGTTCTGAATTATGAAGAGCCCGGTCAGCATCATGATCCCAGACGCCTGCAATGTGATAATCTGGTCGAGCCACCAGTTTTTTGACAAATCCTGGTGTATGAATATGGGCAGCACCCAATAATGCTATTTTTTTCAATGGTAATCTCTTAGAGAAGGTTTGGGGACTGATTGGCAGCGACGACTTGCTGCATTCCATCCCATTCATCCCACATGTTGCAGATGGCCTCCTTGGATCGTTCCCAGGGGTCGTTATTTGGTTCAAACTCCAACCACTCTCCCATCAATCCACGATCAGGATGATCTGTGAATCCGTCCACGATCACATCGGGTTGCCTTTTTTTGTGTCGGATTCTAAAGATCACGCTTTTTCTAGACTCTGTTCCTTTTTCATTACGCGTTCCGGTGTGGGGGAGTTGATAGATACTTATACAGGCATCGCCAGGTTCCATCAGGATCTGAGTTGGTTTGGGCCAGCGTCTACCGTCTGATGTGGTCTCACAAGAATCATCCAGAAACTGCTCATTGACCGCATCAGGGAGGTAGACCAAACCGCAGTGATTTGGGACAGAATGATTCAATCTGTCCCAACCTGGTCCCTCCGGACCCAGCAAGCTTCCCTGTTGTTTTTGCCATTTGAAAAACTCTTCCATTGGGTGGTGTGCACCTTTGAGGACACCAGTCTGGCCAGAACCCTCCTTCGTTTGATCAGAAAGACTCACGAAGACCAACGCTGTGAAACTTCCAATACTCAAGGTGGTGGCTGGATCCTGAAAAAGTGGTACTAGGTTGTGACCAAGTACCTCCGGACTGCGTCCAAGGTCACCTTTCGGTCCAGAGGCAATGTAACGGTTGTAGATTTCTTGGGGGCTACCATGCTGGATTTCTTGAGGAGCATTGATTGAAAGCAGCCCATCCATGTGTATGGAAGCTCCAAAGTAGGGAGTCTCTTCATCCCGATACCCAACATTGTTGAACTGTTGGCTTGGCTCCGAGACTTCACGAACTGCTACATGACAGGCACTTGGAGGGTCAAAGTTCCCAATGGCTTCTGACAGGATAGAGTTGAGTGAAGATTTGTTGATTAAATCCGTCATGCGAGAGTCGTATCCCAGCCGCTTGTCAAAACCACTGCTGTGCCCGCTCAATGCGTTACGGGCCTCTTTCAAAATCTTGTCTGGAATAACTTTCTTTAGGATGACGTAGCCGTCGTTATAAAGAGCCTGCTTTTCATCCAAGATGAGAATCCTACCATCTCCCATATTCCCCCGATGATGTGAGACTAAATAAAGTCAGTTTATGCTTATTAGGTGAGAAGCAAAACGAAGATCATCCACCCTCTCTAATCGTATAGATGGCAGGACACTTGGTGTGGTGAGTTTGCAGAGAAAGGTTTCAGGATGGGAGCCTTTGATGCGCAAAGGTCTGTCTTTTGAGGGCACCGGCCCAAATAGCGACAGCCGATTGCGTCACTGAAGCGTGTCTCTTCCTCATCCGGAACATCTATCTGCTCTCCCCAGTTCTCATCTGGGTCTGGTGATGGAACAGAATTAATCAATAATTGAACGTAGGGATGCTTGGGCTGGTCAATCACAGCGACAGTGTCTCCGGATTCAACTACGTTTCCTTGGTAGAGGATGAAAATTCGGTCACCAATCTGGTAGGCAGTACTGAGATCATGAGTAATATAGAGGAAAGAAATTCCTTGCTGATCTCGCATTTTGAGCATCACATCCAAAATGGCTGCTCGTAGGGAGGCATCCACCATCGAAACAGGCTCGTCTGCAACGATAATTCTGGGTTTGATCATATAAGCTCGAGCCATCATCATCCGCTGTCGCTGGCCGCCGCTTAATTGATGTGGATACTTCTCGAGAACTTCTTCACCCCGTAAGCCAACGACATTCAGAGCCTCTTCAATCAAATCTCGCCCTTCTTGTTTGCTTGTGGCCAACTTGAAGTGTTTAATAGCCATCTTGAAGATGTGATGAATACGGTAGAAAGGGTTGTAGACCCCAAATGGATCCTGGAAAACAGCCTGTACGTTTTTGCGGTAATCGAAGAGTTCAGCTGGGGACATCTTATTTATATCTCTTCCTCGAAATCGAATGGAGCCACTCGAGAGTGACGTGAATCCCAGTACCAAATTGGCTATTGTTGATTTACCGCTGCCACTTTCACCGGCAATAGTTGTAATTGATGCTGGTTCTGCATCTAAAGTCATTGAAAATTGATTCAAAGCGCAAAGCTGTTTCTCTTTACCAAGCAAACCACCTGAAATCTGATAAAGCTTGGTCGCGTTTTCAATTTCAAGCAGCGACATGATCTTCATCTTTGATAAGGTGACAGGCTACCTGATGTCTATTTTTCAACTGCTGTAAAACTGGTGGTTTGCTTCGGCAAACGTCTTGTGCAAATGGACAGCGGAGTTGATAGATACAACCAGGAGGAGGTTTGCGTGGGTCGTGAGTAATTCCCTCTACAAGTTTCAGCGGCTTGCGTTCTTTGAGGGAAGGAATTGCGTCGATCAATACTTTAGAGTACGGATGCCGAGGATTATTAAAAAATTCTCGAGTCGGTGAAATTTCTACCATCTTGCCAGCATACATGACGGCGATCCTGTCAACCATCTGAGCCATCAACCCCATATCATGACCGATCATGATCATGGAAACTCCCATTTCTCTCTGAACATTCTTCAGTGTTTGGGCAACGATCCGTTGCACTACCACATCTAGTGCGCTTGTGGACTCATCTGCGATCACAAGACTTGGATTCAAGGCGATTCCAATTGCAATGCAGACTCGCTGTTTCATTCCCCCAGAAAGTTCATGTGGAAACATCTTCAAAATTCTTTGGGGTAACCCGACTTTTCTGAGGAGTTCCTCAATACGTTTGGACAGTTCAAAACTTTTCAAAGTTGTGTCATGAGTAGTGAATACATCCCTTATCTGAGAACCTATTGTCATTGTCGGATTGAGAGAATTCATTGCGCCTTGAGGAATTAACGACAATTTCGTAGCTCTCATTTTTCTGAAATTTTCTTCATTAAGCAGGTCGACAGGTGATCCATCAACAAACATTTCTCCCGCAACTAGTTTTCCGGGGTGTTGAATGAGTCTAAGAATTCCATATGCTGCGGTAGATTTGCCACATCCAGATTCTCCAACAATTCCTAAGCACTCCCCTTTCTTCACCTCAAAGCTTATTCCGTCAACTGCTTTAATATCTCCGGTTGGAGTATCATAATAAACTTTCAAGCCCTGAACTTTAAAAGTAATTTCTTCAGTGTCTTTTTTCATTTTTAAGATGCTTTTCTTAGTCGCGGATTTGATACTTCATCCATTCCAATATTGATTAGCAGAAGCCCAATAAATATAGTAACTAAAGTAAGCGTTGGTAGTCCCCACCACCACCACATGTCACGAAGAATCGCAGCCGCTTCGAGTGCAAAATAAATTGTTACCCCCAGAGTAGGCATGCGTGTGGGACCCAATCCAAGCACCTCGAGCCCAATTGCAGTTAGAATTGCACCAGCCATACTTCCAATAAACCCTGCAAAAAGGTAAGGAATCAGGTTTGGCATCATTTCTTTGAACATAATATCTCGAATTGGTACTCCCGAGAGGATTGCCATCTTTACATAACCACTTTCCCTCATGGAGAGAACCTGCGCACGTATGTATCTGGTAGGACCAGGCCAATAAAATAATGCAATCAGTACTGCCATAGTATTGGCTTCAACTCTGAACAAAGACTGTACAACAATTAAAACAGCTAATGGAGGGATTGTAGTAGCTGTGTCAGAAAGCAATCGAACAAAATCATCCCAATAGCCCCCGAAAAAGCCCGAAGAAAAACCTAGTAGTATACCAATAATCATTCCTAGGGAAGCAGCAATAAAACCGATGCTCATTGTCGCTGGTGTGCCTACAATCATGACTGCAAGCATGTCTCTTCCACTATTTTCTGTACCAAGCGGATGCTCAATCATTCCTTCTTGTTTTCGCATGTTTGTGAAGCCATATGGTGGAAGGTTCAGGGGTGCACTTCCAGTTACAGCCATTTCAGTATTCCAAGAAAAATAACCAATCAGTACAGAAGCTAATATTATACAAATAATTAATGATCCTGAAATAAGAGGAAAATTAAGCCAAGGACTGTTAATTCTTTTAATTCGGAGCATCATTATTTATTTTCAAATGAAATTCTTGGATCAATCAATGGGTAAATTAGATCTAAAATAAGTACTGATGTTGCAGTGACTAATATTAGAACAAATGATGTTCCCTGAATCACTGTATAATCAACATCTTTGATTGCTTGAACGATAATTCCACCAATTCCACGATAAGAAAATGCGGCTTCAACTAAAATCTGGCCCGCAACAATGGATCCAAGGTTGAAAGCTAAAGCAGTGATCTGAGGTAGAACTGCATTTCTGACTTGGTAGCGATATAGTAAATAAAATGGTTTGAGCCCTTTCGATTTACCGAAAACCATATAGTCTTCCCCTTCTACCGTCACCATCATTCCCCTCATTCCAATCGCCCAGTATCCAAATGTAACAATTACTACTGATAAAGCTGGTAAAAACCCGTAATGAATCAAACTAATTATAAAATCAATGTTCAAACCCGGTTGCAATCCTCTTTCGTAAGAGCCTGATAGTGGGAACCAGTCTAAGTTGAAAGCAAACATGTAAATTAAAATAATTGAACACAAAATTGCAGGAATCGAAGTGAAAATCATTGAAGAAGAAATGAGCAATTTAGCTATCAAAGGTGTTCTTCTCCAAGCGAGTAGAGCACCAAATAGATTGCCTATGAAGAAATAGATAATTAAACTGATAGACATTAATCCAATAGACCATGGAAGTGACATGGCAATTATTTCACTGACTGGCGACGGAAAATTTGCTAGTGAAATTCCAAAATCAAAAGTCGCTAAGTTCCCAATGTATCTGAAATACTGAATACTTATGGGATCATTTAAACCAAAACGCTCTCTCCATCCCTCAATTATTTTTTCAGAATTCTCAACAAATCCTCCCACTTGAGACATCCTAGAGACCATTGCCTCAACAGGGTCCCCTGGGGCTAATCTTGGTATTATAAATATTGCTGTTGATGCTAACCAGACAGTAAGAATGAAGACAAAAATTCTTCTTGCTAAATACTTTAGAGTTAAACCTCTCATATTGCGCGCTGTGCAGGTAACTTAATTTTCAGAAATAATGGAGAAAAAGGTCCAAAAGTAATTCCTCAAAAGCCCAGCTACATTGCTGGGCTTTAAATGATTACTTCGCTGGGGTTAATTGATGAATAATATGGTGAGTACTCTGCCACCATGTCGCAGGGTGGTTATAGTTGTTGGATGCTCTTGGCCAACCATCCCAATAAGTCGTATTGAATGGGATGAGCTTGCGTGCCTGTGTTATAGAAATGAATGGCATTTCCTCAATCAGAAGTTTGTAAGCATCTACAACCATTGTTTCCATTCCAGGAGCGTTGAGGGGCATTGCTCCCATCTTGTCAACAATCTCACTATATTTTTTGCTGTTTGCCGTATCCCATCTGACAAAATTGTTGTCACCTGGAGATGCCTGGCCAACTGGCACAAGATACTTATCTGTCATTCTATTCATTGATGCATAGGGCTCATTTACGGAACGACATGTGTGCCAATCCATGGAGGCTACAAAATTGCCTGTTTTCCTGTCATTATCCCATGTTGCACCAGCAATGGGCCGTTGATCAGCTTTAATCCCAGCCTTACGAAATTGCTCAACGACAACATCAGCGATACGACGCTTTTCAATGTAAGCCTCGTGTGTCTTGATCTCAAACGTTAGAGTTTTTCCATCTTTCTCATAAAACCCATTACCTGCTTTTTGCCAGCCTTTAGATTCTATGATCTTCTGAGCCGATTGAACATCTCCCTTCATTTTGTTGCACAATCCCGCATCACAGATTGCGTTAATATACCGATCCATACCGGCATACTGTACAAACATTGACTTAGACGCAAAGGTAGTTCCCTCATAGGCAACTCTAACAATTTCATCTCTATCAATGATATGGTTTAATGCAACACGCATCTCAGGATCATTCCAAGGCTCGATTGTGTTATTAATTGACATTTGTCGTGCACATGGATCTAACCAACTGTATGGCATATCATCCCACCACGCCTCCCATTTGGGATTTTTAGCCATGATTGCTTCGAAAGCACCTAGGGTCATGTCATGAGCTGAATCAAGCTCATTTCTTGTAGCCATTAGCGCTCGATTTTCCTCTGTTCCGCTTGTTGACCAAATTAAACGATGAGGTTCAGGTAGTCTTTTGAATCCAGCCTTGTTACCCCACCAATTATCGTCACGATCGAATATAAATTCTGTTGGAGTAGCATTGGTTAACTTGTAAGGCCCAGTTCCCAATGGCCAACCTTTTTCAAGATCATAAAAAGTGAAAGTGAAGGGATCTTTATCTTTCCAAATGTGCTCAGGTAAAATGATAAAGTCTCCCCAAATTTTTATTGCAAAATAATCTAACTGAAACCTTGCATTAGGTTTAGTCAAATTAAACACAACAGTATGTTGGTCTGTTTTTTCGACACTTTTTACCCACTCCTGCATGGATGCGGCTCTATGTAAAGAAGCCGTATCATCATTTTTGAGTAAGTTGATTGTGTACACTACGTCGTCTGCATCATAAGCTTCACCATCTGACCATGTAACACCTTTTCTAATCTTAAGTGTCCACACATCCATTGCTTCGTTAGAAGTAAAGCTTGTCCCAAGCCAGTCCTCAATGTCGCCAGTTTCGTAGTTCAAAATAAATAAAGGCTCATAAACTGCCTGATGGACTCCTTGGTCGATATTCCGGCCGGGAGTCATGGGGTTGTGGTTATAAGGTTGGTTAACCTTTTGGTGATGATCAAAAATAACAGTTTTTTCTCGTGGAACTTTTTGCGCAAATGCTGATCCTCCAATAAAACATGTGGTCAACAGTGTTGAAACAGCAATCTTAAGGAAATTTCGCATGAAACCTCTTTAGTAAATTGAGTATGATAAGACATGAAAAACATAAAATTAAATCATAGGCATCCTCTCGTTTGATGTTTTTATTTGAATGGGATTCATCTTGAAATCTATAATTCAGTTAAACGGAATGTTTTTATTTGAAATGCATTCAGTTCAATAATAAGAGACTGATCACTGATTGCTGAATCATTCTGCCATTCCATCAAATCAGTTTCTTGAATCTTGAGATTAGATTTGTTTAATCGAAGGCTAGCTTTGCTTTTTTTACCCTTTCGCTCAACAACACGGAGGACAAGGCAATCGTCTTTTTCTGCTTTCTTCAGCACCTCTAGTCCCACATCTGCACTTTCCACGATTACAGGTGGCTGAATTGTAGAAATTGGTTTGCCTGGAAGAGACAAGGGAGCCTGATTGAGCTGTTGGGCCTGCTCAATCACATCGGATTGCTGGAAGGAATTGTTGTGTGGATAGAGCACATAACAAAACTGATGTGTCCCCAGATCTGCGTCAGGGTCAGGATGCGTTGGGGCCCTTAGGAGATGAAGGTCCAAGATGTTTTCATGGAGTTTGTGTCCATACTTACAATCATTGAGTAGAGCTACTCCCTTCTGCTGGTCTGACAAATCAACATATTTCTGAGCAGCCACCTCAAAACGGGCCATGTCCCATGTCGTATTGCGATGGGTTGGGCGCTGAACATGTCCATATTGGATATCGCAGGTTGCGGAATCCGTCTGCACATTTACAGGAAAAGAAGTCCGAAGCATACGATGACACTCCTGCCAGTCAACATTTGTGTCAAATTCCAATGCTTTTGAATTGGTCCGCAAGCTGACCTTTTGGTCAATCCTTGAATTGCCAATTTTTAGTTGGAAGCGCAGCGATTGGCTAACTTGACCGGCTCCAAGAGATTGCCAAGATTCACCTTGCCCAGTCTCGACAGCCATATCTTCATAGGAAATATCAATTTCCCAAGCATCCCAGTTGTGGGGCCGGTCTTCATACAGGGTCAGCACATTGCCAACTGCTCCATCTGCTAAAATGGATTCACGGGTCTCCAAGTCGCGCGCAGCAACCAGTTGTGCGTGTTGATTGAACTCGTAACGTACCAACTGGTTTTCAAGAATCAGTGAATCGGCTTTCTTTGCTTGCTGGGCTGCATTACTTGATCGGAGAGTCTTAATTTCCTGAGGCGTAAGCCTCACCAGGGCTGAAAGCTTGCCATCCGTATCCTGCTGAACGGGAAGTTCATTACCGTGCTCATCCCTGAGTCCTCCTTTCCAATCCGCAGGCAATTCGATCTGGCGCTCATAGGCTACATTCAATGTGTTGATCAGGGTGATTGCGTCCTTGTCTTGATCTAATAAATGTTTTGCAGATTCACTTATTAAACGATCACAGGTTTCTAAAGCATCTTGATGTTCTTGTTCTGTTACCTCATAGACCCAATGGATACTGGAGCCCGGAAGGATGTCGTGAAACTGATTGATCAGCAGAGTTTTCCAAATCTTGTCCAATTCCTGCTGAGGGTAGTCTTTAAGTGACCCCAATGACAGGAGATATTCTGTAGCTCTGAGACTTTGCTCGAGCATTCGGTTATTGCGCTTGGTTCTCGCTTGCGTTGTCAGAGTGCCACGATGCAATTCCAGATAGAGCTCTCCGCTCCAAACAGGAAGTTCTTTTGCTTTTTCAGAAATTCGCTCAAAGAATTGATCTGCTCGTCCAAAACTGACCTTGGGCACTCCCTCCAGATTTTTTTGTCTTAGACCGCGTTCAATCATTTCTGCAGTCGGGCCACCCCCTCCATCCCCTACTCCGAAGAGGCACATCATTTCCTCAAGTACACCTTTCTCAACAAAATTCCGCTCGGTTTTTTGTAGATCGTAGGGCTGTAGCTGGCTGTTGTAGGTGTCTTCAGGTGGAAAATGAGTGAGTACTTCTGTTCCATCAATTCCACGCCATCGGAAGGTTGAGTAGGGGAAACGATTGAACTGGCTCCAGCTCATCTTTTGTGTGAGGAAGTGTTCCAAGCCACCCAACTTGAGAATTTGAGGCATCGATGCGGAATAGCCAAAAACGTCTGGGATCCAACAGTTATTCACATCTACCCCAAACTCATCCATGAAGAAGTTCTTGCCATGAAGAATCTGGCGAACCATGGATTCACCACTGATCAGGTTACAGTCGGGTTCGATCCACATTCCTCCTTGTAGCTCCCAATGACCTCCGGCGACTGCTTCTCGAATTTTTTCATAAAGTTCAGGGTAGTGATCTTTGACAAATTGATAATGCTGTGGTTGGGAAGCCCCGAAAACATATTCAGGGTATCTTTCCATCAAATCCAATTGGCTGGCAAAGGTGCGAGCAGATTTTCGGATAGTTTCTCGAACCGGCCAAAGCCAACCCGTGTCGATGTGAGCATGTCCCACAGCATTAATTGTGGGGGCACTAGCATTGGCAGATTGTTGTAGTAGAGGCTGTAACATTTCCCGGCACTGGCCGACGTTTGCTTCAGCATCCTTGAAGATATTGGTAACCTTGACCAATCCTTCTAAGATTCGAGCATAACGTGTACTGCTGTCAGGCACAGAGTCCAAGAGTCCATTCAACACCTCCATATCCAGCCAGAAATCATAGAGATCACGCTTGAATCGAGCGAGCCTCATCCGGTTGACAATTCCTCGGTAACTGCCATGCCGACTAATTGTATCTCCTGGGCGAAGAGTAGCAGCCGATGAAGCCACTTGATTACCGGTAGCTTCGATGGTGTTTCTTCCACGCTCAGGATCACGAGGTCGATGGATGCCCATGATTGAATTTGCGGCGGCCTCTACCCAAAGTTCTATTTGGGGATTTTTCAGAACTGGTGCTGCTAGTCGAAAGTTATGTCGTGTAATTCTGCCAAAGACACTTCCATTCGTGAGTCCTTGCAGCGGAATCCCTTCCGGTGAAAAGACGAGGGCTTCTCCATTGAAATCCAGGTGGGCAACCACTTCATCATTTGCCCAATGCTCAGGGATCTTCCCAACCAGGTGAAACCAGGCACTGTCCCAGGTTTGGCCCCACTCCGCTCCTTCGCTGATAGCTTGATACTTCAAATCTAAGCGCTGTTGAAAGGGGACGGGATCCTTACTCCTGGCGAAACGACCCTCCAGGACAACATGGTCCGCAAGAATCCTCTGTTCCAGACGATCCATAAACTGCTGAACTTTAGTGCGGTAAAGCTTCCTTTGGATTTCTAGAATCAAATTGCCCCTTCAAGTTTACAAACGTTTGCATTAAAATAATGACGAACATTATGAACACACAAGAAATTTGTCAAGAAAAAATTATCTGTTTATCAGGAAACCTGCAGCAATGCTTTGTAAGAGATTTGGGTGTTTGTTGGAATTTCGAATGTGGGGTTTTGGATTCTGGAAACTAAGAGGGAGCATGCCTGTTGGGCCATCTGCTTGAAATCTTGTTGACACACACAAACTTCCTTAAATGTTGTGGTAGCACCAAGCCAATGATCAAAAACACCGATTAGCAGTTCTCGATTTTCTAATTCCTGAGCTCTTTTTTTGAGGAAGTCCTTAACTCGAGCTTCACTACTCGCAACAATCACAACTTTTTCCCCGGATAAAATCTGATCGATCTGATTACTGGGTAATGCCTGATGGGGTTGAGGCTTGGCGTTCATTAAGTTGGTAATGGCTTGCTGTCTTGCAAATTCAACCATGTTTTCCTCAGGTGAAAAAAGATCAATCACCAAATCTACAGATTCGCTGAGCAGCTTTTCAAGAAGTGCTGAGATCGCTGCAGTGTGATTGGTGGTGACGATGGGCAACTTCGACTTTCTTTCAAATCGATCTAGGAAAATTGCTGGGAATGATCTTTCTTGGAGATCATTGATCAATTTGCCTCGTTGTTTAAAGGAGTTGAAATTATGTGAGCCAACAATCAGGGCCCCGTCTGTGATTCCAAAATCAAGTCTGCGTAGGAGGTGCTCATACCGATCCTGGTTGTTATGATAGAGGATAACGAATAAATCAAATCCAGCCTGTGCTATTTCATGGCTGCAATGAGTGGCCAGTTGAGCGGTTAAAGGGTTAAATAGATCTGCAATCAAAAACCAAATTGTATTGGTTTTCCCTCCTTTGAGTGATTGTGCAGCCCAATTGGGGGTGTAACCCATGCGACTTGCCGTGGCATGAATTTTTTTTCTGGTGTCCGCTTTGACACGCGCATCATCTTTGAGTGCACGAGAAACTGTGGAGACATTAACTCCACACTCCTCTGCAATTTCTTTGAGTCGAATCATGGCAGTAAAACCAATTGCCTGAAATTTCTATGCGTCTACTTGTTAAAGTTGGAACATCGCAGAAAGTGAGGGTTTTTGACAAGTCGAACAAAAAATATAAAATGAATAAACTAGAGAAAGCTGTCCACAACCATATGTATCGGAGATAGAGGATGGAAAAAGATTATATTTTTTATCCAACTGAAACAAAGTCGCCAAAATTCTTAAGCAGTGCTCAAATTGAGCAGTTTAATCAACATGGATTTATTAGCCCACTTCCTGGATTTGCGGAAGAAGAAATTGATAAACAGCGACAATACTTTGACAAACTATTGCAACAACTAACAGTTGCTCCTGAAAAAGGAGATTCTCAATTTGGAGGGGTCGACAAACGAGACTCCGTACAATATTCGTTGAATTGCTACCACACAAAGCTCCGGGGAATTTGGGAGACGATATATGCTGAACCACTGCTGCGCGGTGTCCGCGATTTGCTCGGAAATGATGTTGTAGCTTGGGCAACGCACTATTTCTGCAAATTGCCCGGAGATGGTAAGGCCGTTTCTTTTCATCAAGATGCCTCCTATTGGGACCTTACCCCAGCGAAGACTGTGACGGTATGGCTAGCCTTGGATGACACGGATGAAGAAAATGGGGCAATGCAGTTCCTTCCAGGTAGTCACAAAGTGGGGCATATTCCCTGGAAAGAAAGTTCAGAGGAATCTGTGTTGAATCAGCAAATCGAAGATATTTCGGTGTTTGATAAACCTTTTTCAAATAACCTCAAAGCTGGGGAGTTCTCCCTTCACTCCTCACTGCTGGTGCATGGCTCGCCCAAAAACCAGTCACCACGACGCAGGTGTGGACTGACGATTCGCTATGCTCCACAAGACGTTGTCCCCTTGAGTTCCAACTACTCCAAAATGTCTTATTTCGTTTCCGGCAACATCACTGCACCTCACTGGCAGGACAATTCACCACCTTCTGAATATTTTCTGTGAAATTATCTTACTTTAAACGCATGAAGAAAATCTGATGTCGCCTCGTATCAGTATGATCACTTTAGGAATTCAAAACCTTGAGGTGGCGACCAACTTTTACGTGCAAGGCTTAGGATTTCCCAGAAAAAAGTCCTCTCCAGATATCGCCTTTTTCACTTTGAATGGGACTTGGCTAGCTCTATACAACTGGGATGCTTTCGCCAGAGATGCGGGAGTTGATTCATCCGGAGTTGGTTTTGGAGGATTCACCTTATCTCACAATGTTATGTCTGAGAAAGAGGTGGATAAAGTCTATGCTGCTGCTGTGGCTGCAGAGGCTTCACCTGTGAAGAAGGCCACAACCAGCCTCTTGGGGAGGCTATAGCTGTTACTTTAAGGATTTAGATGGATATCTTTGGGAAGTGGCGTTCAATCCATTTACAAGGATTGGACCTGAGGATGATAAAGCCCCAAATATTGAAGCCACCTAGTAGCCTCATGGATATTCGATCGGTACCGATTTGCTCTCGGAAACTTATTGAGGCTTACAGATATCTTAGTAAGACTCTTTGAAACAGATCGAACTGATAAATTTTAGACTGTCTGAAGTTTGTTTCCTTAAAATTCAATCAACTTCTTGAGGTCCCAAAGCCATGCGTCCAGAACAAATTGCTCTGACCCTTTATACTCTGCGAGACCATTGTCATGATGAAAAATCTCTTAGGGCCACGCTAAAAAAAGTAAAAGAAATTGGGTATCCGGCGATTCAAATTTCTGGTGTTGGTGTTCAAGACCCACAGGTGATTAGGGAGCTAGCTGATGAAGTCGGGTTGATCATTTGTGCTACCCACGAATCCTCGCATAAAATTTTGGAAGAACCAGCAGAGGTCGTCGAGAGATTGAATATTCTGGGTTGTAAACACACAGCCTTTCCTCATCCGGGTTCCTATGCCATTGATTCAATGGAAGCTTGCTTGGTGTTGGCCAATAAGTTGGAAAGTGCAGGGAAAATCCTACGTGATGGGGGGAAGCAGTTGTCCTACCACAACCACGAGTTGGAGTTTGTTCGCTATGCGGACCAGCCCATTCTGGAATTGATTTTAACAAACACTGACTCGAAGTTTCTCCAAGTCGAACTGGATACTTTCTGGGTTCAAAAAGGTGGAGAAGATCCGGTCGAATGGTGCCGCAAAATGAAGGGACGCCTGCCCTTACTGCATCTCAAAGATTATGTAGTCACCCTAGAAAGAGAGATTCTCTTTGGCGAAGTAGGTACAGGGAGTTTGAACTGGGATGCCATCATTCGAGAAGCAGATGAGGCTGGCTGTGAGTGGTTCATCGTGGAGCAGGACACAAGCACCAGGGACTCTTTTGAATCAATCAAGATGAGCTTCGATTTCCTGATGCAGAAAACAGAAGCTCTGAATCAATAGTGATCCTCAGTCAGTGAACAACTAGCGTGCTGCCCACAGCATTCCCCGTTCAAAAATCGTTGCCATCTCCTGGACTTTAAATTCCTCTGCAACATGGCCCAAGGCACTGTAGAAGACTCGTCCTACTCCATGCACTCTTTTCCATACTACGGGCATTTTTACCCCTTTGACCCAGGAACAATGCTCACCCGTGAAGGTGGTTGTCGCCAGTACCTCATTCGATGGGTCCACATGCATGAAGTACTGCTCAGATTTGTAAGGGAAATCTTGAATGCCTTCAGTGATTGGATCTTCGTTAGGGAGGATTTCTACTGAAAAATCAATAATATTGCCTGGATGAGCAACCCACTGACCTCCAGTCATGAATTGATAGTCAACGCTGTTGCGGAAGGAGTCACACATGCAACCATGGAATCCAGCCAAGCCAGTACCCTTTTCAACAGTCTTGCAAAGATTTTCAACTTCTTCTTTTTCAATAGTTGACATTGTAATTACGGGGACGACCAGGTTGTAGCGAGACAAATCTGGATCCCGAAAGGCTTCGATCCCCTCAACCACGTCAACAGCGAAGTGGTTATTTTCAAGAATCACTTTTGTGATTTCTGTGCTCTCCTGGGGTGTATGTCCTTCCCATCCTCCCCAAGCAATCAACGCTTTTTTCTGTGCCATCTGTCCTCTTAGTCAAGTTGTCCAAAGGGTAAATCCGTCTTCGTTAATGCAGGCCGTTCACAGGTTGTCTGCATGCTTATGCTGGCGCCGGTTTCAGCGGCTTTGAGAAAGCCTGTCATGATCTCAAGCACATGTAAACCCAACTGGCCATTAGCTCGATGTGGCCTTTCGGCCCTGATCGCTTGGGCCAGGTCAGCTAAACCAATACTTCGATAGTTATCATCCGCATAGGGAAACTCAACCGTAGCAGAGTTCCAGTCTGCTTTGCCTTCACTCCACTTGACTTCACCATCAAACCGATTGGGATTCGGAATCAGCATCGAACCTTCTGTTCCATAGAGTTCCATCGGTAGGTGAGTATGCTGCCATACATCAAAACTCATCGTGATTGTCAGCAGGGCCCCATTCACAAATTCAGCAACACCACTCAGATGAGTAGGCGTCTTGACAGGTACTGTCTGACCAGCTCTGGCTCCAGAGGCAATTGTTCTAGAAGTTCGAAACGCTTTACCAAAGCCTGTGACCTGAGCAACTGGACCCAAGAGATTGATGAAAGCCGTTAGGTAGTAAGGCCCCATGTCCAGCATAGGGCCTCCTCCAGGGAGATAGTAAAAGTCAGGATCTGGATGCCATAACTCATGACCAGGAACCATCATAAAAGCGGTGCAGGCCAGGGGATCACCAATCTTCCCAGAATCCAGCAATTGTCGTGTTTTCTGATGCGAACCACCAAGAAAAGTATCTGGAGCAGAACCAACTCGTAATCCTCGATCTTTTGCGAGAGCAAGCAATTCAATTCCTTCGTTGACATTCAAACCAAGGGGTTTTTCAGTATAAACGTGCTTGCCGCTCTCTAGAACTTGTTTGGCAACTGAGATATGAGAATCAGGGGTCGTCAAATTCAGGATAATCTCAATAGATTGATCTTGGAGGAGGGAATCAATGGATTGAACTTGCAATCCCCATTGATCCGCTTTTGCCTGTGCCCGTTCGCTTTTCAGGTCAGCACAACTAGCAATGTTCAAGATCGGGAAATTTTTGGAGGCGTTTAGATAAGCATCAAAGATATTGCCACATCCAATGATACCAACCTTGACTGGAGCCATGTTTTTTTCCGGTAAGTTTACAGGTTAATGTTTAGAGAGTTTTCAGTTCATCAAGGAGAAAATTATTCAACAATCCCGGTTGCTAATCTTCCCATCAGGTAGAGTCGTACTACAAAATTTTGCCTCTGAAATGGAGGCGTTGGTTAAGTTGGCCTTGTATAAATCTGCTTTACTGAGATCAGCGAACATCAAGTTGGCACTGCCCAGATTAGCGTGGCGTAAGTCTGCATTAACCAGTAAAGTACCCTCAAGGTTAGCTTGGCGAATCTTCGCTTCTTGTAAATTTGCGTGAGTGAGGTCAGCTACGCTCAAATTTGCTTCGGTCAGATCTGCATTCCTGAGATTAGCTTTTTTCAAAGCTGCGCCACTTAGATTTGCTCGGCGCAAATCCATGCCGGATAGATCGGCTCCCTCAAAATCTCCTGTGGGGCAACTGTTGGTTTCTTTAAGTTTCTGTAAATCTTCTTGATTCATAATTATCTCAATTAAGAATTTTGGAGGGTAGATTTAATCAGTAAGAGGGAGTGCGATCAGCATGTTGAAATCTTAGCTCACAGAAAGAGTTTGCATTCCTAATCTCCTGACCAAAGGTAGTCAAGTCATTCACAACAAACCATTTTTCTCATTCAACAAATCCAACTCATGCAAAGTCCTAGAATTCAAGAAATCGAATTTACACTCTTTGAGGTTAGTATCCCCAACATTGCAGCCGAGCCTTCGGGATTTGGAGTTTGGTACGAGCCTGGAGTAGGTACACCCCAAAAACGATTTAGTGTCAGAATTTTAACGGATGAGGGGGTAGTTGGAGAGTATGTTCCTCCAAGGTCTCGGGCCACAGTCTTAATGTCTGCAGGTGTTGCCTTGGCTCACGCTCTCCTCAACAAACCAGGCTTGGAGCGGGAGAGACACTATCAAACGATGCGGAGACTCACCAAACATGTCGGCGAAGCTGGTATTGGGGCTTTGGACATTGCACTTTGGGATCTAGCTGGCAAATGCTCTGGACTCTCGATTGCCCAAATGCTGGGAGGTCATCGTTGGCAATTACCTGCGTATGCGAGCACAATTCATGGGGATGAGCAGCAAGGTGGGTTGAGCCACCCAGAAGCCTATGCTGATTTTGCAGAAAGCTGTTTGGAGCTTGGCTATCCAGGCTTCAAGATGCACGGGTGGAAAGAAGGAGATCCGAAAAGAGAGTCGAAGATGATTAGAGCTGTAGCCGACCGTGTTAGTGGAAAAATGGAAGTGATGTATGACGCCTCTTGCCATCTAAAAACTCTAACCGATGCGATTCGTGTTGGCCAAGTTTGTGATGAGTACAACCTACTCTGGTACGAAGATCCCTTCGCAGATGGAGGTCTCAGCTTTTCAGGCCATAAGCTTCTCAAGCAAAAGGTTCAAACCCCGATCATGATTGGCGAGCATGTCCGCACTGTAGAGACACATACAGATTTGATGATCTCTGGGGCGACGGATTTTGGTCGGGTTGATCCTGACTATGATGGAGGCATCACCGGTTGCTACAAGGCTGCGATTGCTGCTGAAGCAATGGGAATTGATGTGGAGGTACATTCTTGTGGTCCTGCAATGCGTCAACTGATGGCCGCCCTCTCCCGCAGTAACTACTATGAAGTCAATCTGGTCCATCCTGCTGCCCCAAATCCCTGGCAACTGCCAATTTATCGCAATGGCTACTCAGATGAGTTGGACTGTATCAACGCCAATGGAATGGTGGAAGTGTCCCAGTCTCCGGGTTTGGGGGTGGACTATGACTGGGATTTGATTGAAAAAACAAAAATTGACCGTGTCGTTGTCAAGTGAGTGAGAGGTTGGAGGTCATAGATCATCATAATGAATCTCCAGGCCAAATCCTGGTCCGTCTGGTGGACGAACGAATCCCCCAGCGTTAGGTTTGAAGGCGCTGGACGGACATTTGTCGAAAAGCCACTGGTGAAACATGTGGTATTCAACTGAGTCGAGATTAGGCAGACTTGCTGCCAGGTGCAGGCTTGCGGCGAGAAGAATCCCAGTTGAAGAAGCGTGAAGGGTGCAGGGAAGATGAAACGCTGCAGCAAGGTCTGCGATCCTGCGTCCCTCGGAGATACCTCCACAGGCTGCGATGTCAAATTGTACAAACTCGACTGCTCGCTGAGTGATCAACTCCCGAAATCGGTCAATCCCAGTCTCGGTTTCGTTTCCACAGACAGGAATTGGGCTGAGAGCATTGACCTTTGCTTGGCCACTCACATCATCTGGTGAAACAGGAGCTTCGAGCCAGTAGATTTCGTAAGGCTCAAAAGCCTGCGCCATCTTCAGTGATTTTGGAACATTCAGGGTGTAGTTGGCATCAACCATCAGACGTGCTCTTGGTCCAATTGCACCTCTAACTGCCTTGACACGCTTGACGTCTTCTTCTATAGGAACGCCACCAACCTTCATCTTCACATCACTGAACCCCTGCGCCAGGTAGCCTTGCATCTCTTCCGCAAGGGCAGTTTCATCCTTACCTTTCCCGTACAAGCCAGCACTGGCATAGCAAGGTACCTGATCTGTGAAGGCTCCCAGTAATTGGTAAACTGGAGTCTGCAAGGCTTTTCCAACTAAATCCCACAGAGCGAGATCAACAGAACTGAGAGCAATCGAGAGAATCCCTCTTCGTGCATTCAAGGCAGTTGTTTTCCAAACCTCTGCAAAAATTTTTGTGTGGTAGCGGGGGTCTTGTCCAATCAATCTTGGGCCAACATCCTCTTCGATGGTTTGCATCAAAGCCTTTGGCGATGCCCCCGGCGTCCAGCCTTCTCCAACCCCAATCAGTCCATTATCCGTTTCGATAAAAACCAGAACAATGTCTTTCTTTGCCCAGCGTTGCTGAGAATTCCAAAAGCGATCATCCAGCTCGAAAGCAAGATGTTTCGTGACAACGCGTTGTATTTTCATCTTATCCGTCTATAATTCGGTTTTTCCAAAATCGCAGCAAGAGTTTGAAATGAAAAAAGATTTACCAAATATCCTCTGGTACTGCACTGATCAGCAACGCTACGACACGATTGGTGCCCTGAACAATCCTCATGTGATCACACCAAACATTGATCGATTGGTACATCGAGGTACTGCTTTCACGAATAACTATTGCCAGTCTCCGATCTGTACTCCAAGTCGTGCAAGCTTCCTTACGGGTTGTTATCCAAATGCGATAAGAGCCCCGCGTAATGGCAATTTTACCTATGCAGATCAATACCCCCTGATATCAAAAATTCTTAGTGAACAGGGCTATGACTGCGGCCTAGTGGGTAAACTACACTTGGCTAGTTCTTTCCAGCGTGTGGAACCGAGAGTCGATGATGGATACCGTTTCTTCAAGTGGAGTCATGCGCCTCGTGATGACTGGCAGGGAGGTCATGACTATGCCGATTGGGTCCACCAAAAAGGGGGAGTACTAAAAGAGTTGGTGAAGGATATTCAGGGAATTCCAGCGGAGTTTCACCAAACCACCTGGGGAACCGATCGTGCTATTGATTTCATTCAGGAAAAGCGTCAAGGACCTTGGTTTCTCAGCATCAATGTCTATGATCCTCATCCTCCCTTCAACCCACCTCAGCAGTATCGTGATCTCTTTGATCCCAAGCAGATGCCCGATCCCCTCTTTCGTGAGTCAGATCTGGTTCAGCAGAAAATTCTGGAGCCCATCGACTTCCAATCGAAGGTTCGACGACCAGAGGATCTGGATATTTGTGATCCAATCTTACCAAGAACACCAACTGCAGACAGCGTTCGGGGAGCGGAGCCATCACCTGGAGCCAAGGACGCCTGGACCCTCAAGGCTGCTTATTATGCAATGATTAAACTGATCGATGATCAATTCGGTCGTTTAGTGGATTACCTCGAAGCCACGAATCAACTGGAGAATACACTGATCATCTACGCCACAGATCATGGGGAATCTCTTGGAGACCATGGGCTGATCGAAAAAGGATGCCGATTCTTTGATGGGCTGGTACGCGTTCCATTGATTTTTTCATGGCCAGGGCAAGTAAAGAGCAATCTGCAGAGTGACGCACTGGTGGAACTGATGGACATCACACCGACCTTGCTGGAGGTGTGCGGGATCGAACAGCCCAATTACATGCAGGGGAAATCTCTCTGGCCAATAATCTCAGGTTCGGCAAAACCAGATTTTCACAAGCCCCATATTCGTAGCGAGTTCTATGACGCCCTCAATCAACCCTATCACTCGCGGGCGACCATGCTGAGGGATGAACGCTACAAGCTAGTGATGTATCATGGAATCGGTCTTGGGGAACTCTACGATTTGGATCAGGATCCTGGGGAGTTTGACAACCTTTGGGACAACCAAGATCATTCAGAGATTAAACTACAGATGATCATCAAAAGTTTTGACGCCTCAATGCAAGCCATTGATCTAGGCCCAGAATGCATTGGCCCAATGTAATGAATGATTGAGGGGCCCAGATAATTTGCAAATCAAATGTTTTGGTCAAAGAACCTTTCACGAATGACATCGATGTGATGATGCATGGCTGTCATGGCTACATCCGGCATACGCATCGAAATGCCTTTGAGGATTTTTTCATGATCGCGAACGGTTCTTTGGCGATAACTCTCAGATCGTGTTTTTGAAAACCAACTGAAGAACATTTCTGCTTCTCTCAAGTTCCAAAGCCATTTAACCAAATTGGGTCCCAAGACATTCCCCGAAGCCTTGGCAATGGCTAGATGAAACTGCTGATCAAATTTCTCAAACTCGGCAGCATCCCTCTTGTGTTGATCCATCAACTCAAGCAACTCCTGCAATTTCTGAATGTCCTTTTCCTCCGCATTGAGCGCAGCTTTGTAGGCCAAATGGCCCTCGATCAATCTGCGGATTTCGAGTTGATCTGAAGGACCTGGGTCATGCTGTAACTTCGGACTGTTTTCGACCTCACGCGCTGCTTCCGGCAACACATAAATCCCTGAACCAATGCGGATGTCCACATACCGCATCAACTCCAAAGCAATAAAAGCTTCGCGCAGGGTTGTGCGACTGACGTTCAACTTTTCAGCGAGTTCTCTCTCTGGGGGCAGCTTGTCCCCGACAGGATACTCCCCGGCCTGGATGGACTCAATCAGCTGTCGAGTGATCTGGTTGTAGCGTCGGTTGGGGAGAGATTTGGGTATCTGCATTCAACCCATCAATGCAGTCCAGAAGATACCAATGCTTCACGGATTTGATCATTCGGTCTAGAGCGAATCATGTCCTCAAATTCTTTTTTCAATTTGCTCTCTTGGTCAAACAGGTTGGTGGTTTCATGAGGATCTTCTTGCAGGTCATAGAGTTCCCCAGCACCTGAGTTCATTTCCATGGTCATCTTGTGACGAGTTGTTCGCACAACCCGCAATTTGAGGTCCAACCCCCAATTTTGGGGATTGAGATCCCATTCCCCGTAGGCAAAGTCTCGAGTTGCGGAAGGTTGATCAATTAATGTTTTCAAGCTTTGGCCATGAGGAGCCAGTTCAGGTCTGACACCGGCCCAATCCAAGGCTGAAGCAGCAATGTCAGTATTTGAAACAGGTTCTTGTGAAATCTGTCCTGCAGGAATTCCTGGTCCCCTAAGGATCATCGCTACTCTGAGTAGTCCTTCATAGAACATTGGGCCCTTCAGCATCATCCCATGATCACCCAGCCAATCCCCATGGTCTGAGGTAAACAGTACTACGGTGTTCTCTGCTAATCCCTGCTCATCGAGTGCGTTGAGAATTCGGCCCACGTTGTGATCAATCAATGAAATCATACCGTAGTAGTTGGCGATCGTATGTCTGAGCTGAAATTCTGTGTCATTATAGTTCCTGGCTCGACCATTGCGTTTTGGCAAACGATGGAGGGATTGCTCATGATCATAGATGGCTACATCCAATTCTGGATCGACGGAGCGATCTTCCACATAGGCTTTGTGCCACCAGGGACGTTTGTGCAGTTCCCTCGTTCGGAAGGGAGGTAAGTCCACTTCTTCGGGATGGTGAAGTCGTGACCATGGTTCCGGACAGTCAAAGGGCATGTGGGGATCCGAAAAGGAAGCCCAGAGACAGAAAGGCTTTCCTTCTTTACGTCGGCCCAGATAATCGATAACTCGGTCTCCGATCCAACTGGAATGATGCCAGGCGACAGGCATTGCCGAGTTCCAGGTCTGGATGGCGCCAACGTCCGGTGGTAGCTTGGTTCCATAGAGGTCCAGTTTTTTCTGACCGTGGCCATCTCTCCGTAGCCAGCGTTCGTAGTGGAGACCTTTGGGGGCGCTGGCCATCTCTTTTAGTTCATGACCCAGCACCAGCAACTGAGCTTCTTCAAATCCCATGTAGGGCCCAGTCCAGTCATCTGCGAAATTTGGAGAGCTTTGGTGGCACTCTGGGGTACCTGTCGGAGAGAAGGTGTTGTAAGAGGAGAAATGAGCTTTGCCAATAAATGCAGTGTGGTAACCGTTGCGACCAAGCTGACCAGCGAAGCCTGCATCTCCTGTCTCAGAAGGAAGATCGATCCCATTATCCACCACTCCGTGGGTGAGTGGGTAGAGGCCCGTTAACATACTTGCACGAGCTGGCTGGCACATCGCGCTTGGGGTGATGCAGTGTTGAAATCGTGTCCCCTCTGCGGCTAATTGATCGATATGGGGTGTTTTGACTTTACGTCCCTCGAATCCATAACAATCACCGCGGTGCTGGTCGGTGGTGATGATCAAAATGTTTGGTCTGCTCATAACTGCCTAGGAAGAGTGTTGGTTTATTAGCACTGAACTTTGGTCAAGAGTTGGCCGGATGAGTCAAATTTGAAAGATTCTGTCTGATCTTCAAAGGAAGCAATGGCACCTTTTGATTGGGCTTCCTGAAAGAGTGGTGTGGTCAGTAGAATTTCGTTGAGGTGAAGCGTGGAGCGAATCTGGGCCAGTCGAATCAAATTTATTTCTGGCTTCCAGCAAGTGGCTACTAGAGCCCGAATGACTTCCTGATCATTGGCAAGAACGATGGGTAAGAAGGCTTTTTCCAGCACAGTGGATGAAACTGCATTCATGTACATTGAATGGAGATCAAGTTTGTTGGCTGTTGGCTGTGGCAGGAAGTCCACCATGCCAGTGCCCATCCCGTTTCGATTGGTGGCTGCTGTCATTCTCAGAGCAGCGATTTTGTGGATGAAGGGCGTAGAGGGATTTTCCACACCTCGAATATCTGTTCTACCTGAAATGTGCGGATCTAGCCCAGCTCCAGAAATCTCCTTGCCAAACTCCTCAACGATCAATGCATCCAGCTGATCAAATGGTAAACTGGGCATCAGGCTTTTGGCTTTGCGCAGAAGTCTTTTCTCTGTTTCAAAAAGTGCCTCTGGCCCCACTCTGTTCCTGACAAATGCGGATATTGTCTGGGGAATGATTGCCGCCTGCCTCTTGGCAAATGTGTTGATGTGGTTACTGATGACAAGCTCCGTTAAATACATTGCTGGATTGATGTATTTGCCCAGAAGCTTCGTTCTTCCTATTGTCATGGTCTTCTGTGTCATCGGTTCCTTTGCCTTGAACAACACCATGTTTGATGTCTGGGTAATGCTAATCTTCGGAGTGATGGGCTTCCTGATGGAGTGCGCTAAGATTCCTTTGGGTCCTTTCGTGATAGGGTTTGTCCTCGCACCACTTGCGGAAGAAAAGCTCCGTAGTGGCTTGATGATGACTGCGGGGGATTTCAGTCCTATTTTTACTCGACCACTTCCACTTTTCTTCACCATTTTAGCCGTGATCCTTCTCCTTTGGCCGATTATCGGTGATTGGATGCGAAAGCGCAGAGCATCTCGCAAATAATTCTTCAGCGTGAGTAGAGGTCTCATAAAAAAATGACAGCTAACCATTTTCAGTCTCCTGCTTTTCCTGCAATCAGATTTCCTCACTTGGCTGAAGTTAAATTGCCACCACTTCATAGAGTGAGGATCAGACATCCCCAAGCACCTGCCCTTCAGAATCTAGAGAAAATGGTGGCCGATGTTCTGAAAAACTGCCAGAAACTCCAGCAAATCCCAAGAGGATCTGAGGTTGCCATTGCTGTTGGGAGTCGAGGAATTGCTAAGATTGATACGATCACCAGAACTGTGGTGAGTCAGCTAAAGGTCTGGAACCTCAAACCGTTCATTGTCCCAGCCATGGGGAGTCATGGAGGAGGTACTGATGATGGACAGCAAGAAGTACTGAAAAAGTTGGGAATTGACGAAGAGAGCATGGGGTGTGAAATCCGCTCTTGCATGAAAACAGTGGACTACGGGTCGATCGGTGATGGAATCCATTGTCATTTCGATGCCAATGCAGCTGGGGCTGCGGGGATTATCCTTGTAAATCGAGTTAAAGCCCACACGAGCTTTCCTAGAGAAATTGAAAGTGGGTTGATCAAGCTGATCGCAGTGGGTCTAGGGAAAGCCGAAGGAGCTCGCTCTGTTCACAGAATTGGCCCTAAAGGATTACAAGAGATATTACCTAAGCTTGC